>Ga0183260_10000009_pt1 | contig 127708 bp, 113 predicted proteins | sample AntDrymUQ4972206_2_FD_129768 | JGI IMG/M metagenome (GOLD analysis project Ga0183260, IMG submission 129768) | Polar desert sand microbial communities from Dry Valleys, Antarctica - metaG UQ497 (22.06) (version 2) (version 2) | ecosystem: Environmental > Terrestrial > Soil > Desert | place...
GTCAACGTTGGCAGAGGAAATGAAATCGCATCCCCTGTGCGCTCATTTCCCTTGCGGGGCAGGATCGGAGCATGATCATCCGGAATCCGAACTGGTTTGACCGGCGCCGGATCGCAAGTCAGAGTTCCGTCACGACCGGCAAAATGAGCGGACGGGTGCGTGATCGGCGATACAGCGCTCGGCCAATTGTCTCCTTGGTGCGCTGCACAATGTAGCCATACTGTGGCGTGCCCTTCCTCTTGTGTTCAAGCGTTCGTCGCAGCTCGCCTTCGGCTTCCCGCAGCACCCCGGCATTCAGCTCCGACGCCAACCCCTTGCCGACCAACTCCGGCCCCACGATCAGCTCTCCCGTAACCCGATCGAGCACGATCGTGACGACCACAAAACCCTGGCCGGTGAGGTTTTCTCGCGTACGCAGCACAACCTGGCCGCCGTCGCGGTCGCCGAGACGATCGACGAGCACATTTCCGGCCTTGACCCGGGCTTTCATGTTTGCGCTGGTCTTGGTGAATTCAATGACGCCGCCGATTTCGGGCAACAACACGTTTTCCCGCTTAATCCCCGACCTCACGCAAAGTTCACGATAGAGCATCATGTGCCGGAACTCGCCGTGAATCGGCGCCGCGAATGTCGGCCGCAAGAGTCGAATCATCTTTTGCAGCTCGTCCCGACCGGCGTGACCCGAGACATGCACGCCCTTGTCGATTGCGCTGTAGACGACCTCGCATCCCTGGCGGAAGAGATTGTCAATCGTGTGCGAAACCGTGTCCTCGTTGCCGGGAATCGGCGAGGCCGAGACGAACACGACATCCCCGTGAGACACGCGAATCTTTGGATGCTCGCCGGCGGCGATCCGCGCCAGCGCGGCGGCGGCCTCGCCCTGGGATCCGGTGCTGACGATAACCCGTTTTTCCTTGGGCTGCCGCAGCAGCTCGTCGAGCGGCACGAGCAACCCGTCTGGCGGATCGAGATACCCAAGATCGAGTGCAACACGTGAGTTTTGTTCCATGCTGCGGCCGGCCACCGCTACCTTGCGGCCGTGCTTGACCGCGGCGCTGATCGCCATGTGAATGCGGCTGACATTTGAGGCAAACGTGGCGATCACCACCTGGCCCTTCGCCTTGCCAATGACTTCATCCATTTTCTTTTGGACCACGACCTCGGAGGGAGTGCTGCCTTCAGTTTCAACCCGGGTCGAGTCCGAGAAGAGCGCGAGCACCCCGTCGTTGCCGATTCGCGTGAGCTGGGCTTCATCCGTTGGCCTGCCCATCACCGGGGTCGGATCGAACTTGAAATCTCCGGTGTCGACAATCGTGCCAACCGGCGTGTGAATGGCAATGGCGCAGGCGTCGGGAATCGTGTGGGTAACCCGAATGAATTCGGCGGTGATCTGACCCAACTGAACTTTGTCGCCGCCATTGACCAGGCGCAGGTCGACCTTGTCTTCGAGGCGAGCCTCAATCAACTTACGCTCGATGAAGCCGATCGCGAGCGGAGTTCCATAGATCGGAATCGGCGTCTTGCTCTGGAGTTGGGGAATAATGTAAGGAAGACCGCCGATATGGTCCTCGTGGCCGTGGGTGATCAGGATTCCGCGAAAATTGTTCATTCGTTCGGCAACGTACGTCACGTCAGGAATGATCAGGTCAATTCCCCGCTGGTTATCCTCAGGAAACTTTCCCCCGGCATCGAGCAGGATCAGGTCGAGACCGCACTCAACCACGGTCATGTTCTTGCCGATCTCACCGACGCCGCCAAGCGGGATCACCCGCACGCGATCATTTCCAATTGGACCCATCGGCGTGATGTTGGAGCCGGCGCGAGACGACGCGCCCGTGGTGTCGATCGTCGGTCGCACGGCCCCGCGCTGCTGGCGCCCACGCTGATGACCGGCACGTGGCGTTTCGACCCGGTCCGGCGCCTCGTCATCGCGTCGTGGCCGACGCGTCGGCCGTCGATTTCGCTGGTGGCTGTCGTCCTTGGTCTTCTGGTTGGCGCCAGGTTGTGGCTGCCTCCTCACATCGGGCTGATTTGGCGAACTGGGCCGCTGTTCGCGCTCCTGACCGGTTCGGCTACGTCCCTCTTGGGCCTGTTGCCGGCGTAATTCGTCTACGGGATTGGGTGGGCGTTGGCCACGTTGCTGACCCTGGCGCCCTCGCTGCTGGTCACTACGCTCCCGTCCCCGCTGGTGCTTGCCGCGGCGCTGGTTCTGATCCTGGTCGGCTCGCTCCGATTTCTCGCCAGCGGATTGTTGAGTGGACCTCTCCGGTTGGCGCTGCGCGTCTTGGGCGGGACGGCGGCGGCGGCGATTGCCGGATCCCCCTGACCTCGATTGTTGGTCCGTCGTTCCCTCGTTAGTGGATTTCTGGTCTTGTCGTTTTTCTTTGTTATCGTCCAAACAGAATGTCTCCTTCGGCATCGCGCCCGGAGAGTGGGGTCCGGCGTAGTGAACACGACCGATCCCAACCTGCCGGTTGGTCCGCCAACGGGCGGACCTCGACCGCGATACGAATGTCTTGTGAGCGATCCAGAACCCGCCGCACGGTAAGATCGGAGGTGGATCCGGAATCGCGAAAATAGTCCGGTCAGGAACCGGGGTCGTCGGAATCGATCTCCGTAGCCCCTGCGTCCCGATTCATCTGTACGTCCCCGAACAGTCGGTCGGGGCGCGTGTGCGGCGCAATCGCTGGTTCCACATGGACCAGGGCCTGGGCAAACCGCCCTGAGACCCGCCTCACGCTTCGCTCGACACTAGTGGCCACATCGTGAGCCTGATCCACGCGTAGGCCTGGATCAACCGTTATATCCACTTCAACAAGCTGTCGACCGCCCACCGAGCGAGCGCGAAGCTTGTGTGCGGTCTGGACGCCTTCGGTATCCAGGATTGCCGCCATCAACATCCGCGGGTCTGATTGCGCGGCGTCGGTCAGAACGAGCGACGCGTCGCGCAAAATGGTCCACGCCGTCCAGGCGATTAGGCCAGCAATGGCGAGGGAGATGAGGCTGTCCGCGCGATCGAAACCGGCGCGAACGGCCAATAGGCCGAGGATAACTCCCGACGACACGCCCACGTCGCTCAACGTGTGCCTGGCATCGGCAGACAGAAAATCACTTTCAAGTTCGCGACCCTCGCGCGTTTCCCAAGCCGCAACACCAAGGTTCACGATCATCGTGCAGCCAAGCACGATGAACGAACCGGCATCCACGGTCGGGGAATCCCCCGCGATGAGGTGGCGAATCGCACTCCGCACGATCTCGAACGCACTCACCGTCATCATCATCGCGATGACGAGTGTGGCAAGCGTCTCGTATCGATCGTGTCCGTAGTGATGCTCTTCGTCTGGTGGACGGGCAGCAACGGCGATGCTGACAAGGCCAACCACGTTGGAGAGGCCGTCGAGCAGTGATTGCGCTCCATCGGCGCTCATTGCCACCGATCCGCTCTTTAGGCCATAGCCTATCTTGGCGAATGCGACCAGCAGATTGAGCGCCAGCACGAGGAGCAAAACTCGCCTGATGCCGTTTGTCCGTTCCGTTCGATCGAGGGAATCTGCTTCCAGCGATGGCTGGATGTCATCGGAATCTTGAGGTGACACAGCTTTACCAACGATCGAACGATGTTATCGCTATCGCAAAGTGTACCAGAACGGCCCTCTCTCGCGAGTTTCAGCCGAAGAACTGGGTGATGCCGATGATGATCAGACCCAAGAGAATGAGGAAAAGTGTGGCGCCGATGCAGCCGAACGCGATTGCCGTTCCGGTTCCCACGGTATCACCAAGTGCGGGGTCGGGCGGAGCGCCCTCGGTATCCGGAGGGGTTGGCCCCGCGGCCTGCGCAGACGTAACGTCCGCGGGCACGTTTAACCGGGTTGGCGAGGTGTCTCGATCCGACAAACGGGATTCCTGTTCTGCGTTTGATGCTTGCGGCCGCATCGCCCGAACCGTGTGCGCCAACTATACGGATTCGGCCAGCGCACCTTACGATTTCCGCGCTCTTGGACCCTCGATTCCAGGCACCCCAGTCATCGTGGGCAGGCGAGGACGTGTCAGTGGAACGCCAAGCTCCGGTCTGACCTGGACGTCTGAGTACGCGCCCATGTAATTCAGGACCACTCCAGCATCGAGCGCGAGTGTCCGGGTGCAGACCCGGTCGAGGAAGTAGCGGTCATGGGAGATCGTGAGGATTGTTCCGCCGAACTCCAGGAGAGCGTCTTCGAGGGCCTCGACGGAATCGATGTCGAGATTGTTGGTCGGTTCGTCGAGCAGCAGGAAATTGGCGCCGCTGAGAATGAGCAGGGCAATCTGGAGCCGGCTCTGCTCCCCGCCGCTCAGCTCACCCGCCGGCCGCATCGCATCGTCGCGATCGAACAGGAAACCGATCAGGAATCCAAGCGCCTGCTGCTCGTCCAGCGGCTTGAGCCGACGAACAAGGTCAATCGGACTGCGGGCGCCGTCAATCGATTCGTGATCCTGGGCGAAGTATCCGACATCGATCGAACTCCCGATCCGAAGCGACCCGGTCGAAGGTGGCTCGAACCTCTGGATCAAGCGCAAGAGCGTTGTTTTTCCCGACCCGTTCGACCCAATCAGGCCAATGCGCTCGCCATGGCGGATCTCCAGATCGAAGGGCTCGAAGACGGTGTGGGCATCGTAGGATTTCGACACGTTGTCCGCGTGAAGCACCATCGTTCCGCCACGCTCAGCGGCGAACTCGACGTCAATCGTGCGCCGGTTGAGAACAGGCACGGCTGTCTCCTCCAGTCGCTCCCGTTCCTCGGCGAGTTTTCGTCGCTGGTTTTCGGCGCGGGTGGCAAACTTCGGGTTCTGGCGGGCCCATTGCGTCAGTTGTTCCGCACTGTACTTCAGTTTCCTGAACTCGCGCTCCTGAAGCTCACGCATCTGCGCCTGGCGTTCAAGCCGTTCCCGTTTCAACCGCCGAAAGTCCGAATAGTTGCCCGGGTAGGCCTGGACCGAGCCATCCTCAAGCTCGACGATTTTGCTGGCGACGCGATCGATCATGTAGCGGTCGTGGGTGATCAGACCGACCACACCGCGATACGAGGCAAGGAAGGTTTCCAGCCATGCCTTGGCCTCGACATCGAGATGATTGTCCGGCTCGTCGAGCAGCAAGACAACCGGTTCCTGACAGAGGAAGCGGGCGATCGCCACCAGCTTTTTTTCGCCGCCGCTGAGACGGCCGACCGGCAGTCGCCACAGCCGTTCAGGAAGCCGCAGACCTGAGAGCAGCTCGGAAATCACGGCGCCGGTCTCACGTTCGGCTCCCTCATCGAGGCGCCCAAGCGTCTGGTTGTAGGCCTCCAGCACCTCGGCCATCTCGTCGTCGCCGAGCGGCTCCGTCAGCCTGGCCTCGAGTCGCGCCAGTTGCCGGTCAAGTGTTTCCGGGTCCGAGGAGACGCTGCCGACGATGTCCCAGGGCGTCCGGTTCGGATCGAGCGGATTATTTTGGGCCAGGTAACCAAGGCGCAATCCACGCTGGTGAACGATTTCGCCACGCTGTGGGCGGACTTCCCGCGCCAGGAGCCGAAACAGCGTGCTCTTGCCGCTGCCGTTGGCGCCGACGATCGCGACGCGATCGCCATCCTTGAGCTCGAAGGTGAGGTCGGTGAAGATTTGGTTCCCGCCGTGAGCGTAGGCGACGTGCGACGCCTGGATCAGGATTGCCATGAGCGTGTTCCCTGGATTGAAGCAACCCTAGTTTCCGGTCGCCGGAACCGTCGTGAACGTGATCTCGTCGTTTCCGAGTTGGATGCTGTCGATTGCCAGGCCACGAGCGGCGAAGTAGTCGTTGATCCCATCCTCGATGATTCCGGCGACGCGGTCCGCCGGCATGATCCAGCCGAGGAACTCGGTATTGACGGTCATGTCGTCGATCGCCAACCGCCCATCGCGCGCAACAGGCGTACCCGAGTAACCGAACTCCTGCGTGCCTGAGGTAAACCCGATGTCAATTCCTGATGGGTCGACGGCGATACCGAAATCGCTGGCGGTGGACTCGTCGACATTGGCCTCGAACTGGTCCCGCAGGTCCTCGACGGAGAGCGTGTATGTGCCTGGATCAAGATCGCCTGCTGTGGTGTCGAGCTGACCGGCGACCTGGGTCGAAAGTTCTTCCGAAATCGTATCCGCGACGCCATCTCGAAAACGGGGAATGCCGAGGAACCAGACGAGTACGCAACACAGCAGCAGCAGTCCAACTATCGCGCCAAATGCAATCAAGCAACCTCGTCGTCTCACGTGTTTCCCCGTTCGTGGTTGCCGTCCAGCAACGATCCGTCGTTTCGTGAAGCATACCGGAGATGCCGGCGGTCCGTCGGCAAAACGTCCCTGCCTGTCGCTCCCTAGAGTTCGAGCCAACCGGCGCCACCGTGCCAATCCTTGCCAGCGACGATGTGCGCTACCACCGCGCGTTCGAGGCTCGTGGCCTGGGGCAATTCGTCGATTTCGGCATCGAGCATGCCGAACACGAATTGCTGGATGCCGAGATTGTTGGCCCTGGGAATGTAGGCGAGCCTGAATCGATTCTTGAACCGGATGATGTTCGATAACGACGCCATGTAATCGTCGAGCTGGGGATCGAGCATCCATGAGATGCAGATCGCGATCCGGGCCGGAGTTTCCGGGAAGTAGGCGTCGAAGAACGGCTTGACCTGGACGAACGCCGCGTCGCACGCGGCAGGACTCAGTGGTCCGGAAAAGTCGGTAATATGGACCGACAAGGCGACGTCATCTGGTCCAAACGGGACGCCGGCCGCGTTGATCGGCTCCAAAAACCTGTCCCCCAAATGACACCGTTCGAACTGGAGCCGACCCAACTGATAGAGTTGGCCGCGCATGTGATGTGTCAGCCAGCTCGGCGTGTCGATCCCGCCCTTGCCGTGGTTCTTGCGGTGCACCGACATTTTGCGCCCGATGTCGACCAGCGTCCGCCGGGAGATCGGTTCGGGTATGCCGAGCTGCTGGTGAAAGGCAAGCGTGTGCGGGCGTACGGCCAGGAGAACGAAGAAATAGAAATATCGCCGTAGTTCGCCAAACTCACGGGGAAGAGTTGGGAAACCGGGTGGCGCTTCGATCTGCCCAATGGTGCGAACTACAGAGTGCGACGCACGTTCGAGCAGCCACCACACACCCGGCGTACGCTCGGCATGAGGCAGAAGCCACACGAGTTTGTCGAATTCGTCATGCGGCACTCCCAGGTCAAGAAATTCGGGGGCCGCATCGTCCGGCCGGGGCAATGACACCCAAAACGGCGGATCGCCGATTTCGTCGAGATGCCCAAGCCATGTTCTGGTGAGATCCTCCCGGCTCAGAATCTCCCGCATCTGCTCGACCGACTGCGTACCCGGCAGCACACGCGACATATTCTTCCCTGTCCCCCTTGCCCCGCCCGCACTTCGTCGCTGCCGATAGTAGCGCAACAGCGTCCAAGCGAACCGACCCGGGATGAACAGGTCATCCCGGGTCGATCCAGCGTCTGTCAGTGAGGGTCGTGCATCCGAATCGGACCCCGCCTATTCGCGGGTAAAATCAGATTTCGCCTTGCCTGCGACGCGGTCCGCGTCATCTGCCACATCGTGGGCGGAAGACTTGGCATCCGACGCGGTTTGGTTGATGTCGCTCCTGGCTTCGTCAAGGGTGGAGTTCGCCCTCGTTTCAGCATTGCCGGCTGCCCGCTTGACCTCGTCACTGGCGGTATTCGCCGTGGATGGTGGCGCCGACGGGAACTCATCGCCTTTGGCCTTGGCTTTCGCCTTGTCGGTCAGGTCACTAGCGGTGGCCTTCGCCTTGGTGGCCGCTTCGCCTGCCATTTTCTGGGCCGATTCCCCCAGGCCCGATGCGGTCGATTTTGCACTTTCGACCGACTTCTGCACTCCCTCGGAACTCTTGACCTGGCTAAAGAGTGCTTTCACCTTATTGACGAACTTTTCCACCATGACTCGATCTCCCATTCCCCTGTTTTTCGACCGTTACGTTAACTCAAGTCAGTCTATACCCAAAGGGCCAGGAATGCCGTAACCCGCGGCTCCAGTCCGCGGTGGAGGCGCCTGGCGCCGTGTCGGCAATCGAAAACCCCTGGTGGCGGATAGCGTCGCGGGACGAATATGCAGATGTCCGGGACGACGCGAACGGCCCGGGCATCGAGCCCGGGCCGTTCGCGTTGGTGTCGATTTGATGCGTCGGCGGAAGCCGTTATGCTCCGGCCGGCGCCGCCTGGTCTTCCGAGCGGGATTCGCGTCGACGGGCGGCCAGGGCCGCGGCGCCAAGACCCATCGCGCCGGCGGCGGCGAGAATGCCCAGGTTGGTTCCACCATTGCCGGCGGTCGAACCGGAACCAGTGTCCGGCATGGCGCCCACGATGAGTGGGGTCGCGGCCTCGAGAACCTGCGCTGGGGTCAATGCGGTCTCGAACGCCTCCGGGAACGGCGATGTGCCATTGAGGACGTTAAGGTACGACGCGTGACGCGCTTCCACTCCGTGGATGGTCAGGGCCGCGGTCAACAAATCGTCCTCGTCAATCAGGAACTGGGCCGCGCCGGTATATGCGCCGGTCCCGAGATTCTCAAGGACCCCAGCGGTGGCGACGTAGCTTGTGGCGTCGGTCACGCCAAAGGCGTACATCATTTCGGTGGTCGGCGTTCCGCCGAGGGCATTGATCACTTCGATCAGGACATCGACATGGGCCGCTTCATGCGCCTCGATCGCCTCCAGGCGGGTGCGGACGATGCTGGCGAACCCGGCCATCTCCAGATCCATTCCGGAGAATTGCTCGTTGAAGGTGCGGTAGAAGGTTGCTTCAAGATGCTCCAGCGTCAACGCATAGTTGAGGACATCGACCGGTCCGGCAAAATCCTGGGCCATCGCGGATCGATAACCGAGCAGTGCTGGACCTGACAGCATCGCCGTGGCGCCGCCTGCGGCCACGACCGCGGTGCGCAGGGTGCCCCGGCGCGTGAGCGAATGGCTCCGCGCCTGCTCAAGGGCGGTTGTGAGACTGTGATGATAGGCGAGTGCCTTGGACTGAGGCATGGTGATTTCTCCATTTCGATGACTCGGGGAACGGGTCGCTAACCGACGATGAATGGACCTGCGATGGCAAGAATTTCATCGCGGTTCAGCGGGGTTTCGAAAGCGGCTGGGAAAGGGTCTTGACCGTTGACGAGATTGAGGTACGACGCATGACGGGCTTCGATGGCCACGATCGATCCGGCCGCATTCAACAGGTCGACGTTCTCGATTGCCGCGGCGGCTCCGTCATAGGCGGAAACGCCAGTATTCTCAAGGGCGGCGGCCACTGCCAGGAATCCAGCGACATTCTGGTATCCAAAGTCATACATGGCCTCTTCGACCGGAGTCCCGCCGAGACCACTGATGGTGTCGACAAGGACGTCAACGTGCGCATCTTCGTGATCGCGAATATCCATCAGGTTGTCGTACACGCCCTCTGGGAACAAGTCAGCCGAGAAGCCCGCGAGACCATCCCGGTAGAACGCGTATTCGAGATGCTCGAGGGTCAGCGCATAATTGAGGATATCGATGTCATCGGTGAATGCCTGGGCCGCGACGAGCCGGGCGAACGCCGGGGAAGACAAGGCAATCATCGCCGCGGCGCCACCGGCGGCGAGTTTCGTCCCCGTGCCAAGCAAGGTGCGGCGACTCACCTTCGTCACTCGTTCCTCCGAAATGGCCTCCATGAAGAGCGTATGCAGTGCCGGCATCTTTGCCTTCCTCCTCCGACAGGCTATAGACCGACCCCTGGCAACCCCGTAGCCGCCATTCATGGATGTCCTTGCGCTGTCATGACTAATCACTTGAACGCGAGGAAGTCTGGTTTGGATCACTCCCGGATGGTGTTCTATTGACGAAGTTGTTGCTCATTGAAACATGGGGCAGGACCGCGGTGAACCGGACCGCGACCTTGAAAACGGGCTTGCCAATGCGCTGGATCAATCCTCGGGAACTGAAGCGTTGAGTCCACAGACGAATATCACTATCGATGCGCCGATTCCGAACGCCTCACTTCGGTCTGAACGATGGAGTTCGCCTGAACCGGGACATGGCTGTACCGCGTTGGACTCGCACAAGGGTGGTGACTCCCCCGGGATTCGAACCCGGAACCTGCGGATTAAAAGTCCGTTGCTCTGCCGTTGAGCTAGAGAGTCGCGCGCCGCCGCGCGAGAAACATCCTACCGCGCCCACCGGGAGCGCCGCCATGCGATGTGCCCAGATGCGGCGAGCGACGAGTACGCTGGACGATGTACGTTTGATTCACTGCAATAGGGGCAGATTACGAATAATGGACCTCACGACGGACGTCATTCAGTCAATGGAAGTTCACTGGCTACAGGCGTTGGCGATCGCGGCCAGCGTTGGACTCTTCGCCTACCGTCTACGATTGCTCACGATCAGCGGGATGGTTGCCGCAACCGCTGTGGGAGGCTCGGTTCTCGTCGCCGCGGGTTGGTGGATCGGCGTCGCGCTCGTCACCTTCTTTGTCAGCTCCAGCGCGCTTTCTCTCCTCTTTACACACGCTGGCGGCGTCGTCCGGCAGGCCCGAGGCAAACGACGCGATGCCGTCCAAGTGGCGGCCAATGGCGGAATCCCCGCCGCGATGGCGGTAGTGAGCGCTGTCGTCGATCAACCCGGTCCCTGGCTGGTGGGGTCGCTGGCGGCGATTGCCGGCGCCACATCGGACACCTGGGGCACGGAAATCGGACGATTCAGCAAGTCCAGACCGCGCCTTGTCACGACCTGGAAACCCGCCACGCGTGGCGCCTCGGGCGCGATTAGCACATTGGGCACAGCCGGATCGCTGACTGGCGCCGTTGTCATCGGACTCGTCGCCGCGGCGGGCTACGCATTTGGTTGGGCGGCGCCCGGAATCACCGCCGGCGCTCTTCTCGCGATCGTGACATCCGCCGGATTTTGCGGATCGCTGATCGACAGCCTGCTCGGCGCGACAGCCCAGGTTGGCTATCGCTGTCCGCCGTGTGGAACGACGACTGAGGCGGTCATCCACACCTGCGGCGCGCACACGATCCGAGTAAAGGGGGCGGCATGGCTCAACAACGACATGGTCAATCTGTTGGCAATTGCGGGGTCAGCGGCGATTGGATTTGGCGCCGGTTGGATCGGGATGTGACTCGTTTCGACGCCTCAAGATGAGGGCGATCTTGCCGGAATGCGGTAAGATCATCCGTACACCGCTCAAGGGTGACCAACATCGTTTTCGACTCCATCGGGAAACCGCCGTTTCAATGACTGGACCGGGATCGAAACAGGCGGGATTCCGGAAGCGTCGCGTGACGTGTTCACCACGTGAATCAACGTGTGAGTCTGTGACCGAACGATCTCAAAGGGCACGTCGCCGAAGTATTTCGCCGGGGAAATGAGTGAGGATTGCCATGCAACGCGTCGCTCCTGTTTTCGCAACACCACGAGTTGTCCTGTCGCGGGTTGCTGGCGCCCTGGTCGCCGTCGCTTTCGGGGCATCCCTGCTGATCGCGCCCGCGGCGTATTCCCAGGAGGCGACACCCGCTGCCACCCCCGCGGCATCGCCAGTCGCGTCTCCCGCGGTCGACCAGGAACCGGCCGCGATTACGGAACTGTTTTCCTATGAACTCGACGAGTTTCCAGCGGCGCCAGTTTCTGTGCGACTCCTCAGGATCACGCTTCAACCCGGAGCATCGAGCCCAATGCACACCCACCCGGGTCCGGAATTCGACCTGGTGGAATCCGGCTCACTCACTGTCAACTCCGACGGCGACTCGGATGTCGTGCGCGCCGGTGAAGAGCCGGTCACTGGTCCCCTCACTGGCGAATCACTTGCTCCTGGCGACCTCGTTGTGTTTCCGTCCGGAACGGGCATGAATCTCGTCAACAACGGAGACGAAGACCTTGTCCTGCTGTCCGCGGTCTTCCATCCGGTGAGCGAGGACGTGCCAAGCACTCGCTACACCGATGGCGATCCGGACGCCGGCGCATTCGATGGCGTGTCTTTCCAGGTTCTTGGCGACGGCATCATTCAGGAATTTGCCGATGGTCCGGCCACAATCGCCCTTGAGGAAGTCGTGGCTCCGGCGGGAACGGACCTTCCCGAGGCGTCGGGCGCCGCCATGTACTCCCTGGTTGAAGGCAGTTTCGCGATAGCGGTCCAAGGCGGCGACGTCCAGGTGAGCCGGACAGCAGCGCCCGGGCTTCGACCCAACGCCGCCCCGCAACAGGAGTTCACGCTGGACACTGGCGACGCCGCATTCTTCCCGTCGGGCGTGACCGCTTCGCCACGTCCCGACCAGAACGCTGACCTCTCGGTCCTGCGTCTCACCGCCGAACCGGCAACCCCGTTCACGTCGGAATCCGCGGAACTCTCCTTCCTGACCGAGACCGAGGCGGCCGAGGTGTTCACTGAAATCGAGATTGGCGCCGGGGTCGTCACGACCACCGATTCCCTCAACGTCCGGGCCGAGCCTTCCGTTGAGGCCGATGCCGTCGAACAGATTGACGCGGGCGTGGCACTGACGATTATCGGCGGACCTGAAGACGCCGACGATTTCACCTGGTGGGAGATCGCGATCGATGACAGCGAGGGACCAGTCACCGGTTGGGTCGTCAACGACTTCATTGCCCTGCCGGGGGCAGCCGAGGCAGCGCCAGCGGCGACCGCGGAGTCGGACGGGACGACAGAGGCGACTCCAGACGCCGGGACCCCGGAAGCGGTCGCTGTCGATTTTGCCGAAGGCGACATCGTGGCCATCAACGACGACGGCGTACGATTGCGTGGCGAGGCGTCCGTCAATGCTCAACCGATCGATGTCTTCGATTTGGGCGCCGAATTCGTGGTTACCGGCGAATCGACCGATGCCGACGACTTCACCTGGTATCCGGTGACGCTAGTCGACGACGACACAGTCACCGGCTTTGTGGCGATCGACTTCCTCGAACTCGTCGAAGAAGAAAGCACACCCGAAGCGGGCAATTAGCCCGCAATTTTCACGAACCGTTTGTCGTCCGCCCTGAATGCCGGTATCGGACATCGATGTTCGCCCGACATCGGGCGGACACAGCATCGACCGGCTGGGGGTGGGCCAGATCCGGGTTGCGGTCAATGGCGGCGCCGCGCCAGCCCCATCTGGTAGGGGCGGCGCGCGAATGGCTCAGGATCGGCGAGCCTGTTCCGCGAGCACGGCCCGTCGCATCACGTCAACCGGCGCCGGTTGGCCTGTCCACAACTCGAATGCACGCGCTCCCTGGTAAATCAGCATCGACAATCCATCGACGCCGCGTAACCCGCGCGCCAGCGCCGCCCTCACCATTGCCGTCGACCGGTAGGTAAGGTCCATCGCCACCGCATCGTCGGGCAAGGCCGCGATCACATCCATCCCGAACGGGAGTTCCTCGCCATGCCAACCAACGGATGTCGCATTCACGAGCATCGCGGCCGAGGCGACGAGCCGGGGCATCGAGTTCCACGGCCGGACCTGGACCACGGGGCGCCCCGGCGCATTCAGCGATCCGGCCAACGCGTCGGCCGTGATTTGGGACCTGTTGACGAGGATGATAACGGCGACCCCGGCATCCTGGAGACTGACGAGCACCGCCCTCGCCGCTCCGCCGGCGCCGACCACGAGCGCGGAGGCGGGGACGAGATGACCGGTGGCCTCGGCCATCGATCGATTGAAGCCGTATGCGTCGGTGTTGTCGCCATGGAGTTGGCCGTCACGAGCAATAATCGTGTTCACCGCGCCGATGCGCCTGGCCTTGTCCGACAGCCCATCCAGCAGCGGCATCACCGCCTGCTTGTGCGGGACCGTAATGTTGGCTCCAATAATGTTCTCCCGCCGCAGCGACGTAACACGGGGCGCCAGGCCGTCGTGGGCGGTGGGCCAGAGTTCGTACTGGGCATCGAGTCCAATCGACTGGAACGCGGCATTGTGCATGTGCGGTGAAAGCGAATGCGCGACCGGATCGCCAATCAGGCCGGCGATCATTGTCGTGGCTGGCATTGCCGCCCTCACCCCGCCATCAGCGAACGCCAGTCCGGGACGCCGACGACGACGAGGGTTTCCGGGTCGCGATGCACGCCGCCGTTGCAAATTTCGGCGGTCGGATTGAACTCGCAGATGTTCTGCTCATGTTCAGCCAGGTTGTCGGTGAAGGCATGGGTTCCCTCGGCGTCGTTTCTGGCCTGCATGTAGAGGAAATCGTGCTCTTCCGGGGTGAGCACAGCCTGGATCGCTCTCAACCCCGGATTCGCGATCGGACCGGCCGGCAAGCCAGGCGTGAGTTCGACGTTGTAGGTATTGTAGGGGCTGTCGAATGCCTGTTCGAGGAGTTCGGTGTTGAGGTCCGGCCACCAATTGGCGGATGTGCCAACCACGTATTGAATGGTTGGGTCGGCCTGGAGAGCGATTCCCTGATCGAGGCGATTGGTGTAAAGACCGGCGATCGTGACCCGCTCCTGTTCGGCTCGCGCTTCACGTTCGACGATCGAGGCCAGCGTTACGACCTCGTAGATCGACATACCGCTGCTGCTCGCCTGCTGTCGCATGTCGTCCGAGAATTGCGCATCGAAGCCGGTGAGGAGGTACTCGATGACCGTCTCTGGCGAAGCGTTGGATGGGATATCGTAGGTGTTGGGAAAGAGGAACCCCTCAAGACTCGCCCCGTCGGGCAAATTGCTGAGGAAACTCCATCGATCGGTGTTGGCGGGGTTGTAGGCGGCGTCGATGAAGCCCTGAGGATCGCCTTCCCAACCGGCATCGGCCAGCGTCTGTGCATACTGCTCGATTCGCTCCCCTTCGATGAACGTGATCTGGAGCGCCTGCCCCGGGGCCGCAAGCGTCGCCTCCGGATCATCTTCACTGGGCACGCTGACCGCCTCGATGATGTCCGATGCGCTCATGCCATGGCGGAGGGTATAGGTGCCGGGCCGGAGTGCGTCGCCCGAAAACCGGAAGCGGGTCTCGAACAGGAAGCCATACCGGATGAGTTCAGCATCGGCGAGCATATCGGCCAGGGCGGGACCATCGTCCTCCTCGCCAATCGTGATCGTTACCGGACGCCCGATATTCTCGGCCCGTTCGCGGTCGGTCCAATAGCTGAAGAAGGACACGCTGCCAGCGAGCACAAGTGCGGTAAGGGCGACGATGCTGATAATCTTGAGGGACTGAGTGAGGACGCGTACGAGCAAAGGGAACTCCTGGATCCGGGATTGTTGTGAGTGACTGGACTTCGGGTTGGCGACGACATTGTGACGGGAGGCGCCTGAGCGTCGGGCGGACGTCGGGTGGGCAAACGCGATGAACGTCGACCCTATTCTAGATGTGAATCGGTCCGGGAACCAGATCGATCCGCCTGGGCAGGTCGTGAAACCACCATTGGTCGCGATCGTCGGACCGACAGCGTCCGGGAAGACTGGTCTCGCCCTGGCGCTCGCCGCTGAACTGCCGATTGAGATCGTGAATGCCGATTCCCGGGCTTTCTACCGCGGCATGGATGTCGGCACCGCCAAACCGACGGCAGAGGAGCGCGGGAGGGTCGCCCATCATCTGATCGATATCCTTGACCCGGACGAGCCAATGTCGATCTCACTGTTCCAGCACCTGGCGCGGGAGCAAATCTCCAACATTCACGGACGGCGTCGAATCCCGGTGCTGGTTGGCGGAACCCCGCAGTATGTGAATGCCCTGGTCGCGGGTTGGCGCATTCCCCGGGTGGCGCCGAATCCTTTGTTCCGCCAGAAACTGGAACGCGAAGCCGAACAAATTGGTGTTGAAGCAATCCTCATGCGACTCAGAGCGGTGGATCCGGCGGCTGCTGAAAGGACGGGTCCCAACCTTCGCCGGATCGTCCGCGCGCTGGAGGTCTTCGAGGCCACAGGCGTTCCGTTCTCTGAGCAGCGGGGCCGGGGCGACGTGCCGTTCGCAGCGGTCGAAGTCGAACTCTGGCTTCCTCGCGACGTGCTCTACGCCAGAATCGACCGGCGCGTGGACGAGATGATTGCGAATGGTCTGGTGCACGAAGTGCGCGGCCTGCTGGACAACGGTTACGATCCCGATCTCCCGTCCTTTTCAGGCATCGGCTACCGCCAACTGGTCCCGGCGCTCGCTTCGGGCGGTGATCTTGAGCAGGCGATCGAACGGATCAAGCTCGACACTCACCGGCTCGTGCGTCATCAGCAGACCTGGTATCGGAAAAACAATCGCCTGAACCGGATCGACATGAGCATGTCCGACCCGGTCAGTCGTGTCCTGGCCCTGGCCGGCGATGCTTGCCAGGCGTTTCTGGACGGCGCCTGATTTGCGCCAACCGGGTTGTATACTGCTACCCAAAGGAAAGCGTTGGCGACCTCGCCGGAAGCGACTCCAGCGCAATGCGCCAACCCAGGCAGTAATCCAGGAGATGCACCATGCCCCCAACCGACACCGCCTTTCACACAGATCAGAAGTTCGCGGGTTACGCGCATCCGGAACTGCTCGTTTCAACCGAATGGCTTGCCCAAAACCTCGATAACCCCTCGGTGCGCGTCGTCGAATCGGACGAAGACATCCTGCTCTACGAAATCGGCCACATCCCGGGCGCCGTCAAACTCGACTGGCACACCGATCTCCAGGACCAGGTGAAACGCGACTTCGTCGACAAGGAGGCCTTCGAAGCGCTCCTCGAAGAGCGCGGAATCGGCAATGACACGACGGTCGTTTTTTACGGCGACAAGAACAACTGGTACGCCACCTACGCACTCTGGCTCTTCAAGTACTACGGTCATCGAGACACGCGAATTCTCGACGGCGGCCGGGTCAAGTGGGAAGCCGAGGATAGAGCGTACACCCGAGAAATGCCCTCCCATGAGCCCGCCACGTACACCGCGACCGACCCCAACGACTCGATTCGCGCCTTCCGCGACGATGTCCTGAAGCAGGTCGCATCCGGCAGTCCAGCGCTCGTCGATGTTCGCTCGCCAGCCGAGTACACCGGTGAACTGCTGCACGCGATCGGCTATCCGCAGGAGGGCGCCCAGCGCGCCGGGCATGTCAAGGGGGCCCGCAACATCCCGTGGGGAACGGCCGCCCAGCCGGATGGAACATTCAAACCGGTCGACGAATTGCGGGCACTCTACGCCAATGAAGGAATCACCCCGGACAAGGAGATCATCGCCTACTGCCGGATCGGCGAACGCTCGAGTCACACCTGGTTTGTGCTGACCTACCTGCTCGGATACGACAACGTCCGCAACTACGACGGCTCGTGGACCGAGTACGGCAGCCTCGTCAACGTCCCGATCGAGAAGAGTGAGGACGTCTAGCGACCAGTTGAAGCTCGGGAGACGCCGGCGTGGCGACTCCCCGACGGCGTAGGGAAAGCACTCACCTTGGACCGCCAGGAATACATCGAATACCTCCTCGACCATTTCCAGAATCCCCGGAACCGCCACCGCATGGAGAACGCCGATGTTCAGTTGGGTGGAGGCAACCCAGGTTGCGGCGACCTGATCACGATGTATCTCAAGATCGACGACGATCGGGTCACTGGGGTGAGTTTCGACGGCGAAGGATGCACCATCAGCCAGGCTGGTGGTTCGATCATCACCGAACTGGTCGCAGGTCTGACGCTGGATGAAATCAAGGATCTCGGAACCCATACGATGAAGGAAGAAATGGGTGACGATGTCGTCAAGAGTCGCGTGCGGTGCGCGACTCTCGCGCTCGGCACTGTCCAGGCGGCGGTTGACCAGTATCGCAACGATCGGCGCCGGGCGACTCTGGGTCAGGATGCGGCGAATGTCAGGGTCGCGTTCGAGAACTGATTGGGCGCCGGACACCTGTCCAGATCCTATCTCCGCATCGCGTCGCGCGCCACAAACCGTCGACCGATCGTCCCAACAGCCCGGCCCAGGTCCAGCGAGATGGTCCAGGGTCTTTCCGGGCAGATCGCGTCAGGGCAGGATCCTGGTGACGCGAAACATCCGGAATCCTGGCAATCATCCCCAGTGGCCCATCCCCATCGAAACGACCTCCGGCCAATTCAGCCGGGGGCGTCCCTGGAGCCACGCACTGCATGGCGCCCCGGTTGTGCTTGAGGCGCGACTCGATTACGATACGTTGAAATCAGAACGTTCGTTCGAAGAAGGCGCCTCAGAGAGGCCCCGACCCTGCTCGATGAAGACGCCAGGCAGTTACCCTGACTGCGCTCGACGAGGTAACCCGATGACTGCCCAACGTGGGTTCGCCACCGAAATCGACGTGGAAGCTCCGGCCCGTGAGTTCATGGAGTCGTTCGCTGTCGCGGCGCCAACGAACTCGCCCCGACCGCGCACGCGGGAACTGGCGATGAGCGCGGCCTGGCATGGTGGACTGACGCGGGAGATGATCACTACTGAGGGGGAGCGGATCGCCGTTATCTTCCGCGGACTCTGGTCCCATGGTTTCGGACCTGATTTCACCGATGCGATGATCCAGGCGGGCGAGGCGCCGCCTCTCACCGGCGCGGTCGAGATCCACCTCAACGCCAGCGACTGGATCAAGCATCGCCACCACCTCGATCCACGCTACAACGCCGTGATCCTGCACGTCGTGGCGCGTCCGGATTCGCCCGAAACCCGCCGCGCGGACGGCTCGATCGTGCCGACCGTGGTGCTGGAGATTCCCGAAGCCGAACTGTTCGCGATCGACCAGGAGTTGCCGGAAATCTGGTCCCGGCTCGGTCGCTCGGTCTGTGCGGAAGATGTCGCGCTACACGAACCATCGCAGATGCGGGCGGCGCTTCATCGCCTTGGCGATCAGCGATTCTCGGAGCGCGTTGCTCGATATGAAGGCGAATTGACGATCGAACCACTGTCAAGCGTTCTGTTGCGCGGTCTGTTCGACGCATTTGGCTACAGCCAGAATCGCGAACCGATGCGCGCCCTGGTCGAGCGCGTTCTGGATGCGGGGATGTTGGCCTCTATCGCCACGGTCGACTCCGGTGAGCGACTGACGGCCACCCGCGGCCTGCTGCTGGGGATTGGCGGGTTCCTGCCGCTTTCGCCATCCGACGGCGAGGCTTCCAGTCTGGATCATGCCGAGATCGCGGCGATCGAGGGCTGGTGGCTCCAGGAATCCGGACCCGCCGCCGCCTTGGCGATGCCGCCGACACTGTGGACGCGGGCGCGGGCGCGACCGGCGAATCATCCCGTGGCGCGACTGGTGAGCCTCGCCAACCTACTGACCATCACCGGAGGCGAACCGGGGGCGACGTTGCTCCGGTGCATTCGCGACGGCGACGATGTCGCGCGGCAATTGCGCGAGATGACGCGCGCCGGGATGCATCCCGGGATCGGAGACGGCCGGGCCGTCTCGATCATCGCCTCGGTCGTCTTGCCGCTGGCGATGGCCTACGCCCACCACACCGACGACATTGAACTTGAGGAAGCGATATCGCGGGTTTGGTCGGCGCTGCCGCGTTCCGAGTGGTCGCGCCCGTCGAAGCGCGCGTTGGAACAGGCTGTTGGCGATGCGCCGCTTGGACGACTGGGGGAGCGCGCGATCCAGGGTCTGCTGCACCTCGACCGCACTCTCTGCACGCCTCGACGCTGCTTCGAGTGCCCGATCGCCGCCGAAGTGATCCGCGACCGGCAACGTCGGCGCCACGAGTCGCCCGCTGTGATTCAATCGATGCTGCCGACATAAACGGCAGCTCCGCTCCGATGCCCGGTGGAACCCGCCGCATCGACGATCATCCGCGCCACATTCTCTGTCGTCGAGAGCCGCCCGACCCGATTGCGACGCTGTTCGATCAGGCCGGGTCACATTCGGTCAAGCAGTTTGGGCGTGATCGTGCCGTCAATCAGGTCGCCGCTGACGACCACGAGACTGACTCCGGCAGAGGTGAGCTCGGGGTTCGTCGCTCGCCACCCCGCGCCAGAATCGCCCTGCCTGACATCGGGCCACCAGGTCATGTCAATCGCGCCGCTCGCCTGTCGCCGACCCGGCAACGCGTGCTACTATCCGGACAGGTGCGCAGCCGATCGCGAAGGCGCGCCCAAGCAAAGGCTGGTTTGGCCCATCCCGCATGTTAACCCGTCGCATTCGAACTCACTCAGCGTTTCCGAGGCAAGCGCGGGGCGTGGTTCCAGCATACGCGGATCGCGGCAAGGTGAGCGCGCGTGGGCAGATACATTGTCGGTCGACTGGCTGGTCTCATCTTTGTGTTGTTCGCGGTCTCCGTGATCGCGTTCCTGCTGATGCACGCCGTGCCTGGCGGACCTTTCGCGCCGGACGAACGAGGTCGGTTGCCAGAAGCGACACGGGTCGCCCAACTGGCGAAATACGGTCTCGACCAACCTCTCCACATCCAGTACGTGAAGTACATGTGGAACGCGCTGCAGCTCGACTTCGGCGTCCCGTTCCAGAGCCCGACCGAAACCGTAACCGGGCTGATCGCCCGGGCCTGGCCAGTCACGATCAAAATCGGCGTCCCGACGATCATCCTCGCCTACGGCATGGGATCGATTCTCGGCTACATTGCGGCGCTCAAGCAGAACAGCTGGATCGATTACACCGTTTCGTTCATGTCGACGATGGGCATAGTCGTGCCCAATTTCGTGGTTGCGATCTGGCTGTTGCTGTTCTTCAGCATCTATCTGGGTTGGCTGGACCCCGGCGGTTGGGGCAAACCGCAACACTACATCATGCCTGTTCTGGCCTATTCGCTGGCGCCGATGGCGCTGGTCGCGCGGTATACGCGATCGAGCATTCTTGAAGTGATGCGCTCCGATCATGTGAGGACGGCGCGGGCCAAGGGCCTGCACGAGCGCAAGGTGATGACCTGGCACGTGTCTCGCAATGCGTTGATTCCGTTCGTAACGATTCTTCTCCCGGAGATCCCGAACATCCTGACCGGTTCGATTTTCATCGAGGCGACGTTCCGGATTCCTGGTCTGGGCCGCTTCTTCGTCACCAGCGCCCAGGGCCGGGACTATCCGATGATCCTGGCGCTGGTGCTCCTGATCGCGGTCTTGTGGGGTGTGACGTACATCATCACTGACGTGCTCTACACCGTGCTCGATCCGCGAATCCGTCTCGGCGGAAGGACTTCTCACTAATTATCAGGGAGGAGTTCGCGATGGCTTTGCAAGTCTCATGGAATGCCTCAGACGAGCGCCCGTTGGACCTTACACGCGGCGACAAGATCGTGCACGCCCGTTCCGCTTCGTACTACGCCCTGCGTCGATTCATGCGCAACAAGTTGGCGTTGTTCGGGATCATCCTGGTGGCGGCGTTGTGCATTTTCGGTTTTGGGGCGCCGATCCTGGCGCCAACGAGCTATTCTTTCGCCGATCTGATGAGCGCAAACCAGTTTCCAAGCCGCGAACACCCGATGGGCACCGACACAATCGGCCACGATTTCCTGAGCCGGGTGATGTACGGAACCCGGACCTCGTTGATTGTCGGCTTCGCGGCCGTGGCGGTGGCCTGTGCGATCGGCATTCCCCTGGGCCTGATCGCCGGGTTGAGGGGGGGCTGGGCCGACTTCGCAATCATGCGTGTGGTTGAAATCATGACCGCCTTCCCCGGATTGTTGTTCGCGATCTTTCTGATGACGGTGCTAGGCTCAAGTGTCAGCAACATCATTTTCGTGATTGGGATCACCAGCTGGCTCACGATCTGTCGCCTGATGCGCGCCCAACTACTCACCCTGCGCGAACAGGAATATGTGACTGCCGCGCGCAGCGCCGGAGCAACCGACGTCCAGATCGCGCTGCACCACCTGTTGCCAAACGCGGTGGCGCCGATCATCGTCGCCATCACACTGGCGATCCCCACTGCCATTTTTGCGGAAGCTGGTTTAAGCTACCTTGGCATCGGCATCAACGAGCCCACTCCCTCACTTGGCAAGATGGTGGCCGACAGCGCGCCGTACATCCGCTTGTATTGGTATTTGGGACTCTTCCCCACACTGGCGATTGCCCTGATTATGCTCGGATTTTCTTTCGTTGGAGACGGTCTGCGGGACGCCCTTGACCCGCGCCAGGTTTGAACCGGTCTGTGGAGGATCCGGTTCGACGGACTGCGACACGTTACCGCCCGGCGCATTCGTTGCACTTGACGGCACGGGTATCGATCGACATCAGAAACGGAGACATGCGACATGACCAGCAACCCGTCGGATGACCAGAAAATCGCCAGGCTTACAGCCGGAATGTCCACGGAAGCCGCCGCCTTCTACCGCGCTCAGATCAGCCGCCGCGCCCTGCTCGGAGGAGTGGCGGGATTTGGCGCCTTTGGCCTGGGTGGGCTGACAACAACCCTCGCCGCCCCGTCCACCGGCGGAAGAGCCCGTCCAATGACGCAACAGGACTTGCCCGACGATGCCGCTCCGCTCGAAGACCAGGTCTACCGCGTCCCATCCGCCACCGGATTGGCGGTAACCGTCGACTTCTACGAGCGAGTCTACGAGCGGCCCGCTCTCGCCGACCTGTTTAGTCCGGCGCTCGTGATCCTGACCAAGGACTTCGAGATCATTCCCGGCGCCGCCACGGAGTGGAGCGGGAGCGAAGATGGCACGACGTGGACCTTCACGCTCCGCGACGACATCATGTGGAGCGACGGCAACCCACTGACCGCCGCCGACTACGTCAAGACCTTCCAGTACGCCGCCGACCCTGAACATGCTTTCGACTTCGCCTGGTTCTGGGATGGCGACCTCCTCAATTTCACCGAATGCCTCGCCGGCGACGCGCCGCTTGAAGAACTGGGCGTGCGGCAGGGCGCCAACGCGTACGAGGTCGTGTTCGAGACGGTGGACGCCGCGCCGTACTTGCCGGCCAAGCTCCTGTACTCAATGCCGCTCTCCAAGGCGGCGCTCGAAACGCACGGAGCGCTCTACAACTCCAATCCCGAAACGGCAGTCTCGGCTGGACCTTTCATTGTCAGCGAATGGGTCCAGGACCAGACCTTGACCTATGTCCGCAACGAGGCGTACACCGGTCCATGGGTCGTGCCGATGCAAAGGCTGATCGTCAAGTTTGCGGCGCCGTCCAGTTACTACACGCTTTATGAGGCCGGTGAGATCGACTTCATGGAGGGACCGGCCCCCGCCGAACTCCAACTGATCCAGGCCGATCCGGAGCGGGAATCGGAAATTTACCAGGGCGTCGGCGACTTCGCCTGTCTCTACTTCTTCTTCGATGTCACCACGGCGCCGTTCGACGATATCCTGGTGCGCCAGGCCTTCAGCCATGTGATCGACCGCGAGGCAATGAAGACCCAAATTTGGGGACCGCAAGCGAACATCGCGCCATCGTTCCTTGCGCCGGGCTTCCCGGCCTCCAACACCGAGGAACTTGCCAGCATCCAGACCTTTGATCCGGACCTCGGGAGGCAACTCCTCGCGGACGCCGGTTATCCCGACGGCGAAGGCTTTCCAAGCCTGACGATGACGGTGCGCGGCGATGGGACTCCGATCGAAATCGCCACGACCCAGGCTTATGGCTCGATGCTGACCCAGCACCTGGGCATCCCCGTCGAGCTCCAGACGATGGACCGGAATGCGTTCTACGCCGACATGAGTTCGATCCTCTTCGGATGGGTCTCCTACGGTATGGACTATTTCGACCCCTCCAACATGCTCAGCGTTTGGCGGACAGGCGGTCGACACCCATGGTCGAACGCCGACTTTGACGCCATCCTGGCCGAAGCCACGGTCTTCCTTGGAGACGAGGCCGAACGCACAGCGATGTTCCAGGAGGCGGAACGCATCCTGGTCGAGGATGTGCCGGCGGTGTGGGCATACTTCGTGACGCCGATCCAGTTGATCAAGCCGTACGTCAAGGGCGCCGCGCTCGAACCGGATGTCAACGGCATTTCCGCGATCCACTGGCCAGGATTCGCCTCCAACAGCAGCGTATCGCAGGAGTTGTACATCGGCAGCGACGCCCCAGGCGGGCGCCAGTAACGCTCCCGGCGGCGAGGTTGTGGCGGTCTCGCTGGATCGACTGGGCTTAAAAAGACGTATGAAGTTGGCGCTCGCCGCGCGAAGCGCTTAACTGTCATTCCGCGGCGAGCGCCAGCGAGTGGAAGGATCTCCCGCCGAAGCAGCATTTGACCAATGTTCGCCGCGGCGAAGAGATTCATCTGGTCGCCCGCGGCTCCCGACGGAATGGCGACTATCCGGCTTCGCCGGGGGAGTCCGCCCGGCGGGATCGTCCTCGCCTTCAAAATGACGGCGTTTCCTGGACCAGCCTGGCGGTCAACCATCAAGGCGTTGTCGATGACCACGAAAGACCCGAGATGACCGCAACCGGATCGGCGCCACGATCCATCCCGGCTGAGCGACCCGAGGCTCTCCGCAAGCATTTCATGCTCGATGACGACGTCATCTTTCTCAATCACGGATCGTTCGGGGCCTGCCCGAAGCCAGTTTGGGATTCGCACCTGGCCTGGCAGCGCCAGCTCGAGCGTCAACCGGTTGAATTCGCGCGGCGGCACGAATCGCTGCTCGGATCGGCCCGCACATCGCTCGCGGCAATGCTCAATGTCCAACCGGACGATATGTCGTTCGTCGTCAACGCCACGTCCGGCATCAATGTGATCGCCCGTTCGTTCCCGCTGGCGCCCGGTGACGAGATTCTCGCCACCAATCTCGAATACGGCGCGCTCGATCTCACCTGGCGCCATCTCTGCCAGCGATTCGGGGCGTCGTACGTGCAAGCCGAGATCGCGATGCCGTTCACCACCCACGAGGCGATCGTCGAGTCGGTCTGGGCGAACGTGACCGAACGAACGAAAGCGATTTTCCTGAGTCACATTACGTCCCGGACCGCGATCATCATGCCAATCGAGGAAATTTGCCAGCGGGCGCGGCAGGCCGGCATCCTGACGATCGTTGACGGGGCCCATGCGCCGGGCCAGATCCCGCTCGACCTGACCGCGCTCGACGTCGATATCTACTCCGGCAATTGCCACAAGTGGCTCTGCGCGCCGAAGGGATCGGCGTTTCTCTATGTCCATCCCGATCAGCAGGAGTGGATCGAATCGCTCACGATCAGTTGGGGATGGTGTCCAGACCACACGTTCGTGACTCGCAACCAGCAACAGGGCACGCGGGACATTGCAGCGTTCCTGGCGGTTCCGCGCGCGATCGAGTTCCAGCGTGAGCATGACTGGCCCGCCGTCAGGATCTCCTGCCATCAGCGCCTCAAGGCTTTCCGCCAGCGCCTGCATGCCCGTTACGGAGTTGAGGCGCTGTATCCCAATTCAGGTGAGTGGTTCAGCCAGATGGCGCTGATCGAACTCCCGCCGTGGGACGTCGATCGGCTTGGGCGCACGATGCTGCAGGACCACAACATCGAGATTCCGTGCATCCAGCACGGCGACACAACCTGTGTCCGGCTCTCCGTGCAGGGATATGTCACGGATTCCGACCTGGACGCGCTTGATGCCGCGCTCGCCAGCGTTTGCGGATAGTGCGAAATCACGTTTGATCGCGGGCGCCCGCCGTCGGGATCGTCTGGTGATGGCCCAGGCGCGGGCGGAGACACAGGTACGCCCCTACGAATTCCGATGCCGGGGTGACTTACACATCCTCGCGGACGAGCACGCGCCGGCGGTGCCGTTCCTGGCGGGCAACTTCACGCAGCAAGTCCTTGATCCTGACCGAATCCTTGATGTTGTGCAGGAACTTGTGCGGTGTCGACGTGTCGGCGGAGGCGATGTAGATGTCGCCGATGCCGACGATGCGCTCGAACGGATTCTGCTTGACGCTGACATCGTTGACGCGAAACAGGTCGACCTCTTCGGTGCGGCGGCCGATGAATCCAAACTCCATGATGAGTCGCTGGTTGGTGAGTTTGTAGCGGCTGGTCAGGGCCATCCGCGGCGACCAAAGCTTGCTTGGGCGCCCCTTCCAGATGACCCGTTCACCGCCTGGGGCGCCGTCCAGGTCCTCGCCGACGGGCAAGCCGTCATCGGCCAGCAATCGTCCCGCACTATCTTTCTGGTCGTTGCGGAGGGGAGGCGTACTGACAGTGGCAGCTTCCCGCACGTCATCGAGCCGCCGGCCGCAATTGTCGCAAAACCGAGCGTCGCGATCGTTGGTGGAACCGCAATCAGGACAGTAGATCATTCCATTACACTCCACTTCATTACCAAATCGACCAGCAAACGGCACTTCCGGGCCCGTGTCCCTCGCGACTTTGCTTACCTGATGATAACGTGTAGACGACGGCGGGCACACGCCCGATGTGAGCGGGAGATCGTCCTCCCGAGCTTTGGAACCAATCGCCTGCGTCGCTCGTCTCATACTCGTGGGTTCCGGCAGTGTGGACCGCGGGCAGCGCTCCAACGGAGCCCGCATCGGCCGTTGGCGTCGGTGAACCACATGCCAGTTGATTCGATCTCGAAGGGTCGAGATTTGTTTGGAAGGGGATTCTATGACTCGACGAATGCTGCTCGTATTCACGTTCCTGTTGGGAACACTATTGTCCGCGGTTGGCGTGGCGACTGCCCAGGACACGGAAACCGATATCGACATTGCGGCGATCGGCGAAGTCGTGCTCGATTCCGATCCGCAAATCTTAACCGAAGGTCTTGAAAGTCCGCCTGACGACGCTGAACTTCCGGAAGGTTTCGTCAACCCGCCGGGCGGCTCACCGCAACACGCGGATCTCATTGCCGAATTCACCGGTGAGATCGGACAAATTGACGACGCTATCGGCAACGTGAGCCACGCCTTCGACACCGATCCGGATGTTGTGTCTGGTGAAATCAGCACCGGCATCATCACGTACCTGGTGACCGAAGAGGAAATCACTGCGGAAGATCTCGACCTGTTTGAGGAAGGCGCCAGCGAAGGATTCGACACCGCGACTCCCAGTCCCACAGACGAGTCGGAGGACGCCACGCCATCATCCGCGCCTGTGGGTACGGTTGAGAGAATCGAACTTGGCGGCGCCGAGGCTGTCGTTATCACAGTCGTCACCGAAGAAGGCGGCAACAGCGCCGTGGTCCAGATCGTCGCCGTCCCGGTCGGCAACACCCTGGTTATCGGCACCACGCTGGTGGCCGACCAGGGCACAGTCGATGCGGAGGATGTCCTGTCGCTCGCCGAAGAGCTGACGCTGGCCGGTGTTGCATATCTGGAGACGGTTGCCGAGAATGCGCAATAGTCGAATGCGCTGAACGCATGTCCGAGAGCCGGTCGGATACCCGACCGGCTCTCGGACAACGATTCCAGGGATGGGGGCGACAGCGTCCTTAGTCGAGAAGATCTTCCATCGTCCGCGCATAGGCGCGGAAGGTGTCGTCGTCAAAGCAGATCACTCGAATCGTGATCAGGTTATCGTCGCGATCCACGGCATCGCGGAGTTCGCGGACGGCGATTCGCGACGCACGCACCAATGGAAACCCATGGGCCCCGGTGCTGATTGAGGGGAAGGCGAGACTGACCAGGCTCATGGACTTCGCGAGACGCGTGGAATTGCGATAGCAGTTGGCGAGGATTTCGTCTTCGCCATTACAACCGCCGTTCCAGATCGGCCCAACGGTGTGGATCACGAACCGGGCAGGCAGATGAAAACCGGGTGTGACCCGGGCCTCGCCGGGAGGGCAGCCGCCGGACGCCCGGCAGGCTTCGAGCAGCTCAGGTCCAGCCACGCGATGGATTGCGCCATCGACTCCACCTCCCCCCAACAGCGACGGATTTGCGGCATTGACGATCGCGTCCACCCGCTCGCGCGTGATGTCGCCTCGCACGAGATCGATGTAGCCGTCGCTCACCGCCACCTGGCCCTCCGAACTCTTGCCGCCAACCAATTCAGCATGGCATCCGCGGACCGGCTTCGCCGTATCCGGCAGGACCGTGGTTCCTCCCGCGTCAGGATGACGACCGTGAGCGATGGCGGCACAAGACACGACATGCTCGACACGGCGCCAGGCCCGCGACCAAAATGGCATGATTTAGGCAGCGGCAATCGCTTCCTTGAGCAACGCTGGCACCTGCGATGGTGACTGGGCAACGCGCACGCCGGTGGCTTCGAGCGCCTTGATCTTGTCAGCCGCCGAGCCGGACCCTCCAGAGATGATCGCGCCGGCGTGACCCATCCGCTTGCCGGGAGGCGCCGTTTGACCGGCGATGAAGCTGGCCACCGGCTTGGTCACATATTCCTCGATGAACGTCGCCGCATCTTCCTCGTCGCTTCCACCGATTTCACCGATGATCACAATCGCTCTGGTTTCAGGATCGTCCTGGAACAACCGCAGCACATCCACGAATGACGTTCCGATGATTGGATCGCCGCCGATGCCGACCGCTGTCGATTGGCCAAGACCCGCCTTGGTCAGCGCGTCAACGACCTCGTACGTGAGCGTGCCGGATCGGGAAACGAGGCCCACGCTGCCGGGTTCATGAATGAAACCGGGCATGATCCCGACCTTGGCCTGACCCGGTGTGATCAGGCCGGGGCAATTGGGACCGATCAGGCGAGCGCCGTTGTCATTGACATAGGCATAGACTGGCGCCATGTCGTTGATCGGCACCCCTTCGGTGATGCAAACCACCAGTTCGATGCCCGAGTCCACGGCCTCGTAAATGGCATCCGGGGCGAATTTTGCCGGTACGTAGATGATGGAGGCATTGGCGCCTGATTCGGCGACGGCATCCTGAACCGTATCGAACACCGGAACACCGGCGACCTGCTCGCCCCGCTTCCCCGGTGTGACCCCAGCCACGACGTTTGTGCCGTACTCCACCATCTGGGTGGTGTGGAATGAACCCTCGCGACCGGTGATTCCCTGCACCAGGAGGCGGGTGTTGCTATCGACCAAAATACTCACGAAACGTTTCTCCTTGGTGGTAGGCAGCAAAGGGGACGAGTCGACACGGAGTCGACTCCGACGACGGTCGCCACGGTTAGGCCGACTCTCCGTGAGCCGCCGCGACCACCCTGGCGGCGGCTTCGTCCATCGTGTCGACAGCGATCAGGCCCGCATCGGCGAGGATGTCCTTGCCTTCATCGGCGTTTGTGCCGGAAAGCCGCACCACGATCGGCGCCGCAACTTCGACTTCGCCAAGCGCCTCGCGAATGCCGTCGGCGACGACATCGCCGCGAGTGATGCCGCCGAAGATGTTGATCAGGATTGCCCGCACGTTGGGATCGGCGGTGACCAGGCTGAAGGCCTTGGCGACCTGGGAGGCGCTGGCGCCGCCCCCGACATCGAGGAAGTTCGCCGGTTCGCCACCGTGGAGCTTCACTGCGTCCATCGTCGCCATCGCCAAACCGGCGCCGTTGACGATGCAACCAATATCGCCATCGAGTTTGACGAATGAGATGCCGCTGCGGCGAGCATCGAGTTCGGTCAGATTCTCCTCCGCAAAATCGCGCATTTCCTCGATCTCGTCGTGCCGGAACAATGCGTTGTCGTCGAAACTCATCTTGGAATCGATCGCCTTCCACTCCCCTTCCGCGGTGAGGATCAGTGGATTGACCTCAACCAGCGTTGCGTCTTCCTTTATGTAAGCGTTATAGAGCTGTAGGGCGATCGCCGCAAAACCGTTGACCTTGTCGACCGGGAGCCCGAGCGCAAAGGCCAGCTCTCGAGCCTGATACGGATGAAGGCCCAGGGCCGGGTCGGCGCGACGCTGGACGATCTTCTCCGGCCGCTCCCGCGCGACCTCCTCGATGTCGACGCCTCCTTCGGCGCTGGCCATCACCAGCACCTGACGATTGGGCCGATCGAGCACGACCCCAAGGTAGAACTCTTGAGCGATCTTCACACCCTTGGCGACGAGCACCTTATTGACGGTGTGCCCGCCGATGTCCATGCCCAGAATCGCGGCGGCGGCATCCCGCGCTTCCGCGGGGGAATGGGCAAGCCTGATGCCGCCGGCCTTGCCACGCCCCCCGGTGTGCACCTGAGCCTTGACGGCGACCGTTCCGCCATATTCAGAGGCGATAGCCGATGCTTGCTCCGGGGTTTCGGCGACTCGCCCGGGATTGACTGGAACGCCATAACGGGCAAGAATCTCCGCCGCCTGATACTCATGGACATTCATCGACGGTATTGCTCCTTGCAAATCAAACTGATTGGCACATCAAGGGTAGGCGCTGCGCCCCCTCTCGATGCGGCGGCGCGCCGCCGCACGTCTGGGTGGGATCGTAACATGACCGGAGACGTGGACTCGCAAAATGAATCATGAGCGTTACCGTCAGGTCGCTGTCCCTGGCTAACGAAAGGTTTGATGGAGCAATCAAGGTCTTCAATCGCCTCCGGCGCCGGCCGAGTCGCCACGTGAACAATCGCACCCCGAAAATCCTTGACATGGAAGTGTCCATGTTATGATTCGACTACCAAGCGGAGACTCAAGGGAGCACGTGAGCGCGACTGTATGTTGCGCGATTGCGTGCGAGGTTTTGGGACCGGGATGGGGAGAGGCACGTTCGTTCCAACAACAAGATTTCGCGGCGATGTCGCGACGAGAGAGGTTCAGGCGGATGAGTGATCGATCGCTGACCTGCCGCGATTGCGGTCAGGAATTCGTGTTCACCCTCGGTGAGCAGGAGTTTTATCAGCAACGTGGTTTTTCCGAACCCCAGCGGTGTCCAACGTGTCGACAGGCCCGAAAGTCACAGCGCAATGGCGAAAGCGGCGGATATGCGAGTGGCGGCTACTCGTCGGGTGGCTTCGGCGGCGACAGTGGCTACGCTTCCTCACCGCGTCAACTTTTTCCGGCAACCTGTTCGGAGTGCGGACAGCAAACAGAGGTGCCGTTCAATCCCACGGCCGGCAAGCCGGTCTATTGCCGGGACTGCTTTGCAAGCCGCAAGGCGGCTCCCCGGTACGACACCTACTAGCACATCGGACCTCCGCAACCTTGTGGCGCCAGCGGTTGCATCGACACACCGATGCGACCGCTGGCATTGTTGCTGGCAATGGCTCCCCGGAAGCCCCATGCCGACGCTGGTGGCGTACAGTTCGTGACAACGGCTATTCGCCCGCACCTCACGGACACGAAACCATGGCTCCCGACCACAATCGCACTCCTCACGAGCCGAATACAGACCACGGTGAGCTTGTCAGGACCGGCGCGCGAGTTGACCTGCGTCGCCACACGCCGGAACAGCGACCAACGTTTATTCGCTGGTACCAGGACGCGGAAATTGCCAATTTGCTTCGACATGACCTGGCTCCGCTGACAGCGAACCATGCTCGCTCCTACTTCGATTCAGTCGTTCTGCCTTCCAGCGACCGCGGCGCCTGTTGGGCGGTTCACGAGCACGACACGGGGCGACTGATCGGGTCTACGGCGATCGTCGATATTAACGAACAGTTCCGGACGTCCCTGTTTCGACTGGTCATCGGCGAGAAAGACACGTGGGGGCGCGGCTATGGAACCGAAGCGACAAATCTCGTGCTGGCGGAGGCGTTCCTTCGCATCGGATTGGAACGCGTCAACCTTGAGGTCTTTTCGCACAACCCGCGCGCTCTGCGTGCGTACGCACGAGTCGGATTTCAACGCAGTGGGCATCACCGAGAATGGGTGGCCAGGGCGCGCCTGCAGATTGACGTTGTCGAGATGACAATCAGCAGGGCAAACTGGCTGAGCGGCACCGGTTCGAATGCGCAAGGCGATGACCCGTCGAGAATGTCGGAAACGGGCTAAATGTCGCGGTCAACGACCCGAACAAGGACGTCCGAAAGCGCTTGGCGGGTTTCGTGACTCAGCCGCAAGAGTTCGTTCTGGGCGGAGCCGTCGAGTGCAAGGCGGTCAAAGAGTGCACGGAGTTCGTCGTCGACGACTCGCGCCGATTTCTCCTTCGAACGCAACGATGTCAGATCGGAACCAAGCGCGGCGGCAATGTTGTCGAGCACCTCGTAGGAGGGAACGGTCAATCCGCGTTCGATCCGGCTCAGGTGCGAGGGCGAAATCGCGGCAGTTTGGGCAAGTTCGTTGAGCGACAATTTTCGTCGCAGGCGCATCGATCGCAGGGTTGGACCGACGCGTTGCCGAACCATTTTCGTCCCGGCTCGTCCGGGCTCGTCATTCACGGATTTACCTTTCCAGCCGCTTGGCGTGACGTGCGTAGCGGCATGAGCAGGATCAAACAAACCGAGTTGAAAACACGGGTCCTGACTACGAATCACACCGGTAAATGAGCACGACGGAGTTCGTGGCCCGATTGTATCCCAACACCTGTCGATTGCGAACTCGATGGGGCCATGTGCAGAGATGCGACCGATCCAAGGTTCTCATTCTCCAACGCCATGCATCATGAAATCTCCATTCGACTCACGGGGGGCTCACTCGTCGCGGGACCCGCCGCGACACGCAATCCTGATCGGAAACGTCCAATGTTCCTATAATGGTTCGATACGGACGTTCTCGACCCTATCCGTCGCCCTCCGCCCCGCGCGCGCAACCGCCGCCGGAACGCCCCGCGACAAGGACAATTGCGCAATGCCAACCGCACCGACATTTCCTGGTTCCTCCTCAAGCGACAAGGCAGGCAAACCTTCGACAACGGTGATCGACTCGATTTCGCAGCCCTCGGATCTCAAGGGCCGACCACTGCGCAACCTCAACCAGTTGGCGCTGGAAATCCGCCAGGAGTTGATCGCAAGCGTAACCATGACGGGAGGTCATCTCGGCGCCAGCATGGGCACGGTCGAGTTGGCGATCAGCCTGCACTGCGTGTTCGAATCGCCGAGGGACAAGATCGTCTGGGATGTTGGGCACCAGGCATATGCCCACAAGATCCTGACGGGGCGACGCGATCGCTTTTCGACATTGCGGAAGGAAGGCGGCATGTCCGGTTTCCTGAGTCGGGATGAGAGTGAGCACGACGCGTTCGGCGCTGGGCACGCCTCCACGTCGATTTCGGCGGCGCTCGGCATGTCGGTGGCCGAGGCGCACAAACAGAATCCGCGCGACCGGGGTCGGGTGGTGGCCGTAATCGGCGACGGCGCGCTCACCGGCGGCATGGCCTTCGAAGGTCTCAACAACGCCGGGCATCTCGATTGCCCATTCATCGTCGTACTCAATGACAACGAGATGTCAATTTCGCCAAACGTTGGCGCCATCAGCAAATACCTGAACCGGGTTCGAACCGATCGACGCTACAACCGCGCCAAGGACGAACTGGCCGAGCGCGTAGAGCGACTGCCCCAGGGCGAGTTGCTGGTGGAACTCGGCAAGCGGATGAAGGATTCGTTCAAGGAATTCATCTACCACTCCATGATTTGGGAAGAGTTGGGATTCACCTATATCGGCCCGATCGACGGACACGACATCCGCGCCACGATCGAGGCTCTTCGTCAGGCTACCGAGATCGACGGACCTGTATTCGTGCATGTCATCACCAAAAAGGGGAACGGATACGATCCTGCCCTCACCGACCTTGAACGCAGCCATGCAGTGAGCGCCCCGATCAGCGCCAACCCCTCGTCTGCCCCGACGCCTCCGAAGTACCAGGACGTGTTTGCCGAAACGCTCGTCGAAATCGCCAACACCGACGACCGGGTCTTTGCAATCACCGCCGCAATGCCGACAGGCACCTCGCTCGTGAAGTTCGCGACGGCGCATCCTGAACGATTTTTCGATGTGGGAATTGCCGAGCAGCACGCCGTGACGTTCGCGGCAGGTCTGGCGACGGCGGGGCTTCGCCCGGTTGTCGGCATCTACTCGACGTTCTTGCAGCGCGCCTATGATCAGATCATCCACGATGTTTGCATCCAGAACTTGCCGGTCGTGTTCTGTCTCGATCGTTCCGGGTTTGCCGGTGACGATGGTCGCACGCATCACGGCGTCTTCGACCTCAGCTACCTCCGTTGCATCCCGAACATGACGATCATGGCGCCCAAAGACGAAAACGAGCTGCGCCACATGATCGCCACCGCCGTCGCGTACACGGATGGTCCGATCGCCCTCCGTTATCCGCGGGGCGCGGGTGTCGGGGCGGCAATGACCGATGCCCTTGCCGTGCTCCCGATTGGGCGATCAGAGATCGTCCGGACCGGCAGCGATGTCGCCATTCTCGCGGTCGGGGCCATGGTGTTGCCCGCCGAACGCGCAGCCGATGAACTCGCCCTCGATCACGTCGAAGCAACGGTCGTCAACGCCCGCTTTGTCAAACCGCTCGATGAAGCGCTGGTTCTCGACCTTGCACGCTCCCATGGCGCTATCGTCACCGTCGAGGAGAGCGCCGCCGCGGGAGGTTTCGGATCAGCGGTTCTGGAACTGCTGTCGGATCATGGCTTGAACACGCCGGTCAAGGCGCTGGGTGTTCCGGATCGCGTTTTCGAGCAGGCGTCACAGGGCCGGTTGCGGGAAATGGCCGGTCTTGATGTGTCCTCCATCGTCGTCGCCGCCCGCCAAGTCGTCGCTCGACGGCGCGCCCGAGTGGTCCACCCGACATCGACCGTACCCGCGAACTGATCGGGCGCCGTGATGCTGCTTCCAGCGGAGAACACGCTTGGCATACGACGTGAAGGACATGCGCCAGATTTGGGCGATCTCGTCGGCGCCGCGGGCATGTCGCTGAGCGATGGGCAACTGGTTCGGCTGAAACGATATCGTGACCTGCTCTTCGATCACAACCAGACCACCAACCTGACCGCTATTCGCGAACCCGCGGGCATCGACCGCCGCCTCATCCTTGAGAGTCTCAGGCTGGTTGCTCCCCTTCGCGCACTTCCCCGTATCAATGAATCGCCATCACGATCTCTGATCGACATTGGAACCGGTGGCGGTCTGCCCGGCATGGTGCTGGCGATTGCCTGCCCGGAATTCAACGTCTCCCTGTTGGAGGCGACTGCCAGGAAGGTCGTCTTTCTCGATCTGGCCATAGGCGAACTTGGACTGGAGAGGGTAGTTGCGATCAACGCTCGAGCAGAAGACCTCGGCTGCCAGCCACGCTTTCGGAGCAGGTTTGATGTCGTTACCGCCCGCGCTGTATCGTCTTTGCCGGCCCTGCTCGAACTCGGTCTGCCGCTGCTCCGGGTTGGCGGATCATTGATGCTGCCGAAGGGCGCAGATATTGGGGAGGAACTGGAAGCCGCCGAACGCGCGGCGACGATCCTTGGCGGCGAAGTCGTGGATTCGGGTTACTTGCCTGATGTCGGATCGACAGTCGCAACCCGATTGGTGATCGTCCGCAAAATCGCCGCAACGCCTCTCAAGTACCCTCGACGCTCCGGCATCCCTTCGAAGTCTCCACTTGGCATTCGTCAACTCGGGGGGACGTCGTCGTGAGCGTCCAATCGCCAACGTTCCCCAACCGGCGGCGACGGCTTTTCTACCGCAAGGAGAAGCTTCAAGGGGCATGTTGGGAATACGAAATCGCGGGAGGCTGGCTCGAGATCGTCGCTGATTCGTCGAACCGGCAGATTCTTCGCCACACCTTCCGTTTCTATCGACGACGCGAGGCCACCCGTCGCACCGTCGACGGTACGGAAGTCGTCCTGCGCGCCGCCGCCGAACAGTGGTTCTTTCCCGATCGGTGGTTTTCGCTCCTCAGGTTCACGACCGATGATGACCAGAGCATCGGCTATTACGTCAACTTCTCGCGTCCGCTGAGCGAGGTCCGTCGCGACTATTACGCCGACATCGATCTCGAACTCGACCTGTGGATCGACCTCGACGGCACGATAACGGAACTTGACCGCGACGAATTCGAACGGGAGATCCAGTCCGATCGACTCTCGGCGGAATGGGCCGACGCTGTGATCGGGGCGGCCAACGATGTCACCGCCGCCGTCACCGATTGCGTCGCCAGGAACGGCCCCGATGTCGAAATCACCCGGGATCCGTTGTACGGAATCCCTGAGTTCATCCTGCTTGCCTGAGCGCGTGCGCTAGACCTCTTCTGGCCGGAGCGCCTCGACCCGACGCACAATCCCCAACCACTTGTCGTAGGCGGCCCGTCGCGCCGGATTCGCCATGATTTCCCGTGCCGTCAACAACTCGCGCATGTTCGCGGCCGTGCCTGGATCGGGTGACGTGTCGGGATGGTATTTGATCGCCAGACGCTTGAAGGCCGCCTCAATCACGTCGGGATCGGCAAGCGGATCGACCTGGAGGACCTGATAGTAGGTGCGGCCGACAGGTTGCTGGATTCGCGGCGGATCGGGCCGCAACTCTTGTTGGCGTCCAAGCCAGGCCGACAGCTCCAGCTGGTTCATCAGCTTCGACTCGACGAACCCAACTTCCTTGTCCGGAATTCCCCACTTCCCATGGCAGGTCATGCATTCCATGACCATCTGGGATCGCACTTTCATTGTCGGCACGAAATACAGCGTCAACTTGCGTTTGGTGTCATAGACGGCAAAGACTGATGTCTTGCGACAGGTGGGACACTCGTTGACGAAAAATCCCCGTTGGTCGATATAGTCACGGGAACCAATTATTGGGAAGACCAAGGATTACGCTTCTCCGGCGCCGAATCGAACAGGACGTGACTGTAGCAGTTTCGGGCATGGGGCAACCACCGGCTTCCCCGCCCATGCCTCCAATGAGGAGAAGTGGGCAGATGCCCGCAAAGAGTTGACCGCTATGCGGGACTGCCAACTCCCGCATCGCCATGCGACCGGAGACGGCAGATTCTCTACCTCAAACGATCACGCACACCATAATCCTGGCAGTCCAGTCAAATCTCCAGACATGGAGAATTTTGGCTTGCGGCATGCCGCCAGGTTTGGATTAATAGCCAATCACCCGTTGACGGCGAGTGTGATGAACTTCGCGATGTCACTCTGCAGTTTCTTCAGCGCGCCCTTTTCGACGTAGACCATGTGTCCCACTGGATACTCCTCGAACGTCAGGCGATGATGGGCATCGGCATCCAGCCCCATGTGGTTCAAGGTATAGATCGTGGCGTAATAGGGCGTCGCGAGGTCGTAGTAGCCGGATGCGACATAGACCCGCATGTATGGGTTTTTCGCCATTGCTTCACGCAAGTGTCCGCTGGTGTCCGAATAGCCATCTTTCGCATCGCCCCAGGTCCAATCGAGACTGCGCAGGATATGGTATTCGGTGTCGTTATCGTACCCGAGTTCGGTGCGGAAGTATTGATTCAGAGCGGTCGTGAACGGTGGCCAGATCACATTCAGGCTGGGATCGTAATCGGGTTTCTCGGAAACGCCGGAGCGGTCCTTGCCTGTGTACCGGCTATCGATTCGTCCCACTGTCAGGCGATCGGCCTTGAGCAACTCCTTGCAAAATGCCTGGATGTTGACTCGCAGGTCGGCGAGATCGAGATAGTCGCGCGACAGTCCGGTATAGGCAACCAGGTCGTTCAGGACCTTGGCGCGACCGTCGCTATCGAGTCGATCTCCCAGCGACAGGGCCGGGGCATAGGCGTCCTCGATCCAGGCCTCGACCTCATCGAGGAACTTGCGCACACCCATCTTCTTGTGCCTGGGCGAAACCTTGTCGTGATACCAGGCCGTTGCCGCGTAGGTCGGAAGGAAGAGTTGGTACGGCAAGTCGTTCCCGATCTGGAACCGGGTTGTCTGCATGTTGAGGATGCTCGAAATGAGGATGATCCCGTTGAAGATAATGCCCTTGTCGGCCAAGTGACCGCTGAGTCCCGCCGAGCGATAGGTGCCGTAGCTCTCACCCGCGAGAAACAACGGAGATGTCCAGCGCTGGTAACGCGACAGGTAGAGCCTGATGAACTCGCCGACCGACTCGAGATCGCCCTTGATGTCTTTCGCCTTCTTCGCGAAGTCATCGCTTGTCGCCCGGCTGTAGCCGGTGTCAACGGGATCGATGAACACGAGATCGGTCGATTCGATCCACGAGAATTCGTTGTCGATGATCGTGTACGGCGGTCGCGGCATCGACCCGTCGTCGAGCATTTCCACCCGCCGAGGAGCGAGTCCACCCATGTGCAACCAGACCGACGCCGAGCCCGGACCGCCATTGAAGGTGAAAGTCAGTGGACGGCGCTGACCATCTTTCGGTTGATCCAGGGTGTACGCCGTGAAGTAGAGATGAGCCTCGGTCTCGCCCTTGTCGTTCTTGATTGGCAGTTGGCCAGCGGTCGTGGAGTAGGCAAACGTGGCGCCACCGACCTTCACCTTGTGGTGGCGAACGACGGGATCCGGCAAGGGAGTCTCGACGGGCTTTGGTTTCTCGTCCGCATTTTTCGACTCGTTGGACTCTTTGGACTTTTCGTCGGTCATGATCTCTCCTTAAACCTCCACCTCACGATCAAGCCTGAGGATACCCAGGTGATTGGCCCCCATGTTCCCTCATACCTCGGATGCCCATCGCCAGGCCAGGGGTCCCACGTACACTTTCCGGCAATTCATGCGAGTCTGGATATTCTGGCGCGTCTTGCCCGCAGGAAGGCGGAACACCCATCCGACGAGATCGGGGGGCGCCGACGATGTTCGCTTCGTTTAGGCCTGGAGCAGGCGCTCAGCACGTTCGCGAAGGGTCGCCTCGATCGTGCCCTTGAACGGGAGTGCGGCAAACGGGTAGTCGCCCAGGATTTCAACGTTCGAATCTGTGACCGTCATTGAGCCACTGATCTTGAATCCCATGGCCCTGAACGAGAACGAGCCGCCTTCGTTCGTCCAGTCCTCCTGAAGGTCGGAAATCTTGTCGCCATACTGGGCCTTGGCCTGGACCAGGATGTCCTTGATGCGGGTGAGGGCCATGTCCTTGCCGAGTTGATGGGGAACGTTGATGGTGCTCTTCGGCACGTGATGTCTCCTCGGTCGATTGTCAGTCGGTCCGCCATGACCGAGTCCAAAGCATACCCGACGCACGGGAGCACGCAGCCTCTACTCGATTCGCGTGCTCGCCACCGGCACACCTGCGGTCGGACTCGAGGGCTGGGCTTCCTCGCTTCGCGGCATCCGACCCGCAAGCCATGAATGGCGACCGGCTTCAGTACCCAGGCGCATGGCCGTCGCCATGCGCACCGGGTCGTCGGCCCTGGCGATCGCCGTATTCACCAGCACGGCGGCAGCGCCGAGTTCCAGCGCCAGCGCGGCGTCAGACGCGGCGCCGATGCCGGCATCGACCACAACTGGCACGGAAACGGCGTCGATGATGCGCTTGATGCTGACCCAATCCTGGACGCCCTGGCCGCTCCCGATCGGCGATGCCAGCGGCATCACCGTCGCCGCGCCAGCCTCGTCCAGGCGAATCGCGGCGACGAGATCGGGACTTGTGTATGGCAACACGACGAATCCCTCGTCCACCAGGATCTTCGTCGCCTCGATCGTTCTCGTTACATCGGGCCAGAGCGTCGCCTGGTCACCGATGACCTCAAGCTTGATCCAGTTTGTACCGGTGGCCGCCCGCGCCAGCCGCGCCATTTTCACCGCATCGTCGACGGTCTGTGCGCCAGCGGTGTTGGGAAGCAATCGGTATCGGTCGAGATCGAGAATGTCGAGAATGCCTTGCTCGCCATTCGTTGCGCGACCGAGATCCATGAATCGGATCGCAACCGTCACCATTTCCGTGCCGGACGCCTCCAGCGCGGCAACCATGCTTTCGGAATCGGGGTACTTGCCGGTGCCAAGGAAGAGCCGGGACGTGAAATGTACGCCGGCGATTTCGAGGGAGTCGACATTGACCCGATCGCCACCGGACACCGCGTGCACGATGTCGACCTCGTCACCTTCCGAAAGTGTGCGGAACTGCCACTCTGGGCGTTGCACGATCTCACCATTGAGGGCAACGACGACCGACTTCTCGGCGTCCACCGTGGCCGGGACAAGATCCGCCAACGTTGGCGAATCGCCATCAACCACATGCCGCTGTTGATTCACGATCAGGTTCATGGTGAATTTCCTTGCTGCGTTGAAGGAGTCATCGGGAGCAGCGCGCGTCTGGGCGAGGCTCTGGAGGACCGCACAATTTCGAGGAGTTTCGTTGTCGCGTACCCGGCATCGGCATGATCGACCACCGCGGAAATGACCGCGACCCCGGCGCAACCCGTTGTCAGGACGGATTCGACATTGACGTGGTTGATGCCGCCGACGGCAAGCACCGGGATTTCCAATCGCCTCACGACTTCGGCGAGAGCGGCAACGTCTCGTCCCGGCGCCCCGGGATGCGATTCCGTGGGGAAGATATGACCGAACGACACATAATCGGCGCCGATCGACTCGGCTTCAATAGCCTCGTCGAGCGAGTGAACCGAGATCCCAACCCGGGCGAACTTTCCGAATGGCGGAGTCTGTTCGAGCCAACTCGCCCCGAGGTGCAACCACGGCATGCCGTAGGCGCCGGCGACCCGAGGCTCACCGTTGACTACGATCCGATCACGATCCCAGTTTGCGGTTTGCTTGAGCGCCTCGATCATGGCCGTCATCGACGGGCCCTCGTCTCTCAATTGAACCGAGTCGACACCCGCTTCAAGGATGGACGTGACCAGTGGCACGCTCCGCTCCAGCGGGCGCAGTCGCCGCGAAATCACCTGAACATGAAACGCGCTCGTGAGCATTGCCGACCATGCCTTCCAAACAACAACACCGCGTTCCAGAATCTGGAAACGCGGTGGGAGAAAGCCCGGGGCAAATCTCGCCGCGCTTTCCTCCGCCGGTTCAAACCGGGTCAGGTTCCAAGGGTTCCATCTCAGCCTGCATTCAGGCGCCCCTAGCGCGATATGTCGTGTCAATCCTACCAGACGACACCTAATGTGAGACTATTGAAACCGTCTGTCTACGCCATCGACACTGGTTCCCGTCCCAATGAGCAACAGGGAAGCCGCCTGATCATGAACCACCAATCAACGCGAACTCTGATGGCGATCCCGCTTGCCCTGATCGTGATCATGATCGCTACGATTCCGGTCCTGGGCGAAACGCCGACGACCACAGAAAACTCGAACACACAAAATCCGATGCACCACGGGGCATTGCCCTGGGAACTGCCGGATGATGTCGAGAGGATGGTCGTGCATTCGGTCACCGATGGCGATACGATCCGCCTTACCTTTCCCAACGACGACAGGTACTACAACACTCGCCTGATTGGGATCCAGGCGCCGGAGATGGACGGCCCTTTCACTGAGGAAGCGTGTTACGGTCCGGAAGCCACCGAGTTCCTTGGCGAGTTGCTGCCGGTAGGAACCGAAGTCTACGCCCAGCGGGACATCTCGGACGAAGACCGCAATGGCCGGCTATTGCGCCACGTATTCCTGATTGATGAGGAGAGCGGCGACGCCTATCTCGTAACCGAGATTCTGGTATTGGGTGGGTTTGCCGAGGCGCGATCGTATCCGCCGGATGACCTGTACGACGACATCCTGGAGGACGCTCAGGCGATCGCCCAGAACGACGATGACGGCTTCTGGGCGGCATGCGCCGCCTGACTCTTGTCCGGTGAACGCCTCCTGACGCCCAAGCGGGGCGGTCGGTCCAGTGTTCACCATGCAACGAGAAATTGTCAGGACTTAATTCCTGCGTAGCATGTTTCGCCTCGTTTTTCCATTATGATGGGAGAAACCGGCATCGTGATCGCGCCTCCGGCGCGGTCGGTCGTCAAAGCTCGGGCGTGAGCGCTCTCAGGCAGTTGCGCCTTGGGCAATACAGGGAAGGGGTCTTCGAAGATGCGACTTGTAGAAAGACACAAGAACTGGACGTTCCTCGTTGTCCTTTCGTTCCTTGCCGCGATCTTCGGGCCGCTCGTTTCAGCTCAGGACGCTACGCCCGTCGCAACTCCCGTTGCCGAGGAATCCGAGGCGCCGGTGCTTCTGTTCACCAGCGACGGGATGCGACCCGATTTCATCACCCGGTACAGCGAATCCGGGATCACTCCTACGCTCGCCCAACTTGCCGCGGAAGGCGTCCAGGGCAACAACGGAATGCTCCAGGCGTTCCCGCCCAACACTGGAACCGGCTGGGCCACGCTCGCGACCGGCACGTGGCCGGGGGCACACGGTTCGGTCAACAACACCTTCTATCGCACCGGCGATGCCGACTTCAACAACCGGGCATCCGCCTATGAACCAGGAGTGCTCCAGACCCAGTCGATCGCCCAGGCAGCCGAGCAATACGACAAGACCGTTGTTTCGGTGCAGTGGACCGGTACAAGCGGGCTCCTGCCCCAACTCAACGGCCCGGCAATCGACTACTGGACCACGTATTCATTTGCGACCGTGCTTGCCAACTACGACCTGGAGGCGGCGGGCGACTATCAACAAGTGGAACTCGCCGAGGCGACCAATTGGACGAACGTCCCTGAGTCCTTTTCGCCAGCGCTCGAGCAGCAATTTACGATCGCCAGCAGCAATCCGGAATCGAATCCGGATCGGTTGTTCCACCTCTACATCTACGATTCCACCGACGACGAAGCTGTGAACTTCGATCGCCTCGTCGTTGTTGCCGATGTGTCTGAGGTTGCCGGCGGCACACCAATCGCGTCTCCGGTAACGGACGGCACGAGCGCCAAGGATGGTTCAATGGCCGTGGCCGACCTCGCGGTCGGGGACTGGCAGGACGTCAAGATCGCGCTCGCTGGGGAAGAGGACGGGTTGACCGCCGGATTCCATCTCAAGCTGATCGATTTGTCCGAGGACGCGTCAACTTTTCGGATCTATGCCTCCTCGATCGCCCGCTACAACGCGACCTTCAATGGTTGCGACTATGCTCCGGATTGCGCCGAGGCAAGCGGATTCGCCGAAGACATCGCGACTAACTTCCCGAGCGCGACCGGTTCTGACTTCTTTCCGCTCCAGGATGGTCTGATCGACGAGGAAACGTACGTCGAGCAGGGTCTGATGGCGATCGTGGCGACCGAACTGCACCTGGATTACATCATCAACGACCTCGGCATCGAGCCCGACCTGCTCATGGTCGGCGCCCCGGTGACGGACGAGTTCAGCCACCAGTTCCTGGCCTTGATCACCGAAGCCGGACCCGGCGGGACCACCAACCCCCGCTATGACGACGTGGAGAACGATGGCCAGCCGGATGGCATGGTCGAGCGGCGATCCGACTACATCGAACAGTCCTATGCCGACACCGATGCGCTGCTGGCCCACGCCATGGACCTTCTCGACCAGGAAGCGAATGTGATTGTCAGCTCGGATCACGGATTCGCGCCACAATGGTTTTCCGTGAATGGTCCGTTCGTGATGCAACAGGCCGGCGTGACGCCGGCCGAAGCAACCAGCAATTGCCGAATTCCGGAAGACGCTGACCCGGCCACCGTCCGGGCCAAGATTTGCGTCACCGGCGGATCTGCCCATATCTACATCAATCTCATCGACCGCGAGTTTCCCGGAGCGGTCAGCGAAGAGGAGTACGACGCCGTTCGCCAACAGATCGTCGACGCTTTCACGAACCTGACCGATCCGGACAATCCCGACCCAACGGTCGTGTCCGAGGTCTTTCTCAGGGAAGAGATCAACGACACGGTCGGCGTCAACGCGGTTCATCCCAGCCGCACCGGCGATGTGGTAGTGATTCTTGCACCGCCCTATCAGTTCGACGCGGCCGCGCCCGGTCAAGCGATCTCGCCCTCAGTGTTCTTCGGGCAGCATGGATTCATGCCCGATCTCGTAGACCTCGACGCCAACATCAACATGCACGGAGCGTTCCTTGCGGCGGGACCGTCGTTCCTGGAGGGCGTGACTGTCGAGGGAGTGCGAGCGATCGATGTGGCGCCGACGACCGCCTTCCTGCTCGGGATTCCAGGACCCGCCCAGGCAAGCGGCGCGATCCTCTACGACGCGCTGGTCGATGGCGACCACCTGAGCGAACTGACGCTGGTCAGCATCAGCGATTACCACGCCCAATTCTCGCCGCTGTCGGCATCCCCGGACAGTTTCGAAGACGAAAACGCCCTGGGTGTCTCCGCGCCGATCGCCGGCGCGGCCTCGCTCCTGCCGTGGATCAATCACTTCCGGGAGGAATCTCGCGATCACTCGATGTTCGTGACCGCGAGCGACATCATCGGGGCCACCCCGCCGCTTTCGGCCTTCTTCGACGACATGCCGGCGATCGAGATGATGAACGCCTTCGACCTTGAGGTTGCGGCGATCGGCAACCATCACTTCGACATCGACTACCAGTGGTTCATCGACCTGATGCCCCTGGCCGGGTATCCCTCGTTGGCCGCCAACATCGTGCTCCAGGAAGGCACCACGCCGATCGCGCTGCCTGTGGATGGGGCGACGCCGATAGCGGCAACCGGCGCGCCGTGGGCGCCCACGGCCGTCTTCGAGTTCGAGGGCTTGACGGTCGGCTTTATCGGGATCACGACGCTCGATACACCACGTGTCACGCGTGAGGGCGCCCTCGGGCCATACGAATTACTTGAGCCCGTACCGGTCGTCAATCAATACGCCGAAGAGCTTCGAGGTCAGGGGGCCGATATCGTCGTCGTGCTCGCCCATGAAGGCGCGACCGCCGGAAGCGTCAGCGAACCAACCGGTCCGATTGTCGACATCGCCGATGCCTCGATCGGGGTCGACACGATGATGGGCGACCATTCGAGCCAGCAAGTGCTCTCGCTGCGCGACAACGGCACGCTGCTAACCCAGAATCCGGGCCGAGGGTTCTCGCTGACGCGGACCCGGATCGTCATCGACACGCGGTCCGGCGAGGTCGTTTACAAGACCGCCGACTACCATCTGCCGTGGAACATCAGCGTCGAGCCGGATCCGATCATCACCGCCCGGATCGACGAACTGACGACCGACATCGAGCCGATCCTTGGCGAGCAGGTCGGCGTCGCCGAGGGACCGATCCTGCGTTCCGACGATTGCGGCGGCGAAACCGGCAGGCTTTGTGAATCACTGATCGGCAATGTTGTCACCGACGCCATGCGATTCACGTATGAAGCTGACTTCGCGATTACGAACTCGGGTGGGATCAGGGCCGATCTGACCTGTCCCACCGAGGACAATCCGGATGACTTCTGCGCGGCCGACCTTGAGCCGAATGCGATTACGCGGGGCCAGGTGCTCGGTGTGCTCCCCTTCGGCAATGTGGCGGTCACGGTCGATCTGAACGGCGCCGAACTTGAGGAGTTGCTCGAGGCTGGCCTGTTGGACTCGCCCGCCGAGTTCGGCGGCTTCCAGCAGTTGTCGGGGCTGTGCATCACCTACAGCGCCGATCTCGAACCGGGCGACCGCATCACGAACGCGGTGCGCCAGGCAGACGATGGCGCCTGCAGCGGTGAAACGATCGACTTCAGCGAGGGAGCGACGTATACGGTAATCACCAATGACTTCAGTGCTTCCGGCGGCGATGGCTACCCGAACTTCTCGGAGCGAATGGTCACGCTCGGCATTCTGGACGAAGTGGTGGCCCAGTACCTGGCGGGCGACACCGAGGCTCACGCCGCCGGTGATCCCGTAACGCCAGCGATCGAGGGCCGGATCACCTGCGAAGGCGAGTCTTGCCCAGTTCCGGTCACCAATCCGTAGCTCGCGTCGATCCTCGCACGTCCAAACCAGAACACCCCGGGCCAATCGGTCCGGGGCGTTCTGCGTGGCATCAGTGCTGGCGTTGGGCTATACCCCCCCCCGGTACAGCAGACACCTTGTTAACCGCCTGCCAGGGGTGACCGCTCACATGCAGCCACAAGGCAGACGCAACGTCTGAGACACATCGTTTTTGCGGTTCGGGATGGGCGGACAACAGGCGAGATCCGGGCTTGGAACGAGGATCGGTCGGAACACTATCGACCGGACCTGGGTATGGCGAGGTGCAATTGGCAGTTGATGGCGGTATCGCCGCTCCGGGACGCGGCAGGAACCGGGTTATGTGCATCAGGCGTGACGCAGGGGCGGCGGGAATGGCTGGGAAACTCACCAACGAATCGGTCCAGGTCAACGCCCGGAGTTGACGCTCACTTGGTCGTCTCCCTTGCAATGATCTCAAATACCGGTATTGTTGCCCGCGGCATCGTTGCGCTTTGACTGTGCGCGGCGAGCGAAGGCATCCATTCCCAGAGAGGACAAGGTGTGGCGATTCGAGTCGGTGTGGTCGGTTGCGGATTCATCGCCCAACACACGTATTTGCCTGCCCTGGCCGAGATCGGCGCGGAGCGGGTGGATGTCGTGGCTGCCTTCGATACCGTGCGGGAACGCGTAGATATCGCGCTGGAGCAGTTTCCCAAGGCGTCGGGATACACGGACTACGAGGCATTCCTGGGCCATGACGGCGGTATGGACCTCGTCTTCAACCTGACTCCGTCACCGCTGCACCGGGAGATCACGGCGCGGGCGCTGGATTCGGGATGCCACGTGTACTCCGAGAAGCCGATTGCGGCCACCCTCAAGGAAGCCGGGGAGCTGACCAAAATCGCTCGCGAAAAGGGACTGTCGTTGTTCGCGGCGCCGTCGATGACGACGACCGCCCGCATGCGGTACATCAAAGAACGCCTTGAGAACGGAGACTTCGGGCACGCCCACACAATCAAGGCCCACAACGGCGGGCTGGGTCCAGCCATTTGGCGGGAATACTCGGGCGATCCGACCGTATTCTATGGCAAGGGGGTCGGTCCGCTGGTCGATGTCGGCGTGTACATGCTTCACACGATGACGGGGCTGTTCGGTCCGGCGACTCGAGTGTCGGCAGTCGGCGGCATCGTCTACCCGGAGCGCACGATCCTGATCGACCGGATGTTCGGCGAGAAGATCACGGTCGAAACACCCGATCTGCTGTCGATCAACCTTGAGTTCGGGAACGACCGCTATGCCCACCTGTTCACGAGCTATGCCGTTCCGGCCACCAAAGCGCCGATGTTCGAACTCTATGGAACCCTGGGATCGGCCAGCATCGGCGGTGGCCAATGGTACGACGGCAATGGCGCCACGGATTTCGCCTTTCGCGAGGAAGCGGAAGCGGGCGGGGTGTGGCGGAACGATCTCGCCACCCCGAATCCACTGCCGCTCGGCGGCATTCTCGAATCCGGGATCCTGCATGCGCTGGATTCGCTGGAAAACGGAACGCCAAACGAGTTGACTCCCGAGCACGCAACGCACGTGCTCGAAATCATGATCGGGGCGTTGGCGAGCGCCGAGTGTGGACAGCCCGTTGAGTTGACAACACATTTCTAAACAATCCCAACTGGTAGTGGCCGACGTCTGTGGCGGCCAACTGAAACGGGCGCACACGAGGTCCGCGGCCCTACACGAAGCAGGGCGACAAGGCGAGAGGATCAACTACCAATGCGCAATGACCAGATTTCGATTCAGCTCTACACGATCCGGGAAATCACCGCCAACGATTGGGATGCTGCTCTCGGCAGCGTCGCCGAGGCGGGTTACACGGCAGTTGAGTTTGCCGGATTCCACGGCAAATCAGCCCCAGAAATACGGGACCTCCTCGACAAGCACGAGCTGAGGGCATCCAGCGCACACGTCCCCTTGGCAGATTTCCAGACCCGGCTCGATCGGGTAGTCGATGACCTGCAAACAATCGGCGCCGAATGGGGGATTGTGCCGTGGGTGGCGCCGGAGGATCGCTCCGGGGAGGCGCTCAAGGGCATGGCCGCCCAATTCGATGGTTTCGCCTCGCGGTTACGGGAAGCCGGTCTCAAATTCGGCTATCACAATCACGATTTCGAGTTCACCACGACCTCGGACGACGGGAGAACCGTGTTCGACCAGATGATCGAGGTCACGACACCGGGACTGGTCCACTTCGAGATCGACGCCTACTGGGTGGCCGTCGGCGGATTCGATCCGGCCACGGTGATTTCGGACAATGCCGACCGCGTCGCCCTCGTTCATCTCAAGGATGGCTTCACGAACGACCTCCACCAAGGCAAGGATGTGGCGTTCGGTGAAGGCAACCTCGACTGGGACGGCATCCTTGCGGCGTCCCGCGCCGCGGGGGTCGAGTGGTACGTGACCGAGCAGGACACCCCGAATCCGGACGACCCGATCGGCGATATCACGACCGCCCTCCAGAATGCAACAAAGATGGCGGTGTAGTTGCTACCGGGCCTGATTCCAGTCCATTTGCCGTTGACTGCGCTATGAGTTGAGGTAGGCGAGCACGGCGTTGCCCATGGTGGCGATGCCGGCGCTCATGCCTTCTTCCTCGACATCGAAGCGCGGGTGGTGATGGCCCCAGACGATTCCGCGTTCTTCATTGCGGGTCCCGACGTTGAAGAAGCAACCGGGTCGCTCCAGCGAAAAATACGAGAAGTCCTCACCACCCATGCTGATGGGCGAGTCGATCACGTTGTCTTCGCCAATCGTCGCGATCGCGGCGTCCCGGACCAGTTCGGTCATCTCGGCGTCGTTGACGATGCCCGGATATCCCCTGATATAGTCAACGACGGCCTCCGCGCCACCGGCTCTGGCGATTCCCGTGGCGACCTCGGTCAACCGCCGCTCAAGATGCTCCCGCACGTCCTGGTTCAATGTGCGAACGGTCCCTCGTAATTCGGCGGTGTCCGGAATGACATTGAACGCCTCGCCCGCAATGAAGGCCGTCGTCGAGACCACCGCGGAATCGATCGGGTTGGTCTCGCGGGAAACCAGCGTCTGGAAAGCAAGCACGATCTGCGATCCGATCACCACCGGATCAACGGCCTCATGCGGCGATGCCGCATGTCCACCCTTGCCCCGCACGGTGATCCGGAAGCGGTCGGACGATGCCGAACCCGCGCCGGCCCGCATCCCGATCTTGCCAGCCGGCGTCTCGGACGACACGTGCAGACCGAGCACGGCGTCGACGTGGGGCTGCTCCAGCGCGCCGTCCTCGATCATGCCAATTGCGCCGCCGGGGGGAACCTCCTCGGCCGGTTGGAAGAGCACTTTGACGGTTCCAGCGAACTCGGCGCGCACATCCATGAGCAGGCGGGTTAGGCCAAGCAGCATGGCGGTGTGGGCATCGTGTCCACAGGCATGCATCACGCCAGGTTTCGTCGACTTGTAATCGACTTGATTCTCTTCGAGGATCGGCAAGGCATCCATGTCAGCCCGGACCATGACGACCTTGCCATCTCCCTTTCCGCCCCGGATCAGGCCGGTGACTCCGGTGCCGCCGAGACCGGTCTTGAGGTCCTCCACACCAAGCGAGGCGAGCCTCTCGGCGACGAACTTCGACGTTTCGTATTCCTCGAACGCCAGTTCCGGATTTTCGTGGAGGTGGCGGCGATCGGCGATCACACCGGGCAAGATTTCTTCTACGTCTTTACGGAACTCCGTTGCCATTACCATGGGGACCTCCTCGTATTTCACTGGCCGGGTCGTTTAACCATTGCTTTGATCGCGCAAACCGTCATTCCGTCATGCGAGTCGACCCCTGACTGCCGCCTTCCCGAACCCTCATTCCGACGAAGTCGGAACACCCCGCGAAGCGGTGCTCGTCAGCGGATGCTCGTTGGTTCACGCCCGCTCATCTGGGAATCCACGATCAAGATACGTGATCACCGTCAGCGCCATTGTTTCGAGGCCGATCCCGAGCGATTCCTCGTCGATGTCGAACCGCGGATGGTGATGACCCCAGATCAGTCCCTTCTCCGGGTTGTTGCTCCCGACCATGAACATCGCGCCCGGTCGCTCGATGATGAAAAACGAGAAATCCTCGCCGCCCATTTGCGGATTCGGCGTGATAATGTTGTCCGCTCCTACTACCTGGCTTGCGGCCTCGCGCACGATTGCGACCGCTCGGGGATCGTTGACGGTCGCTGGCACGCCGTAGGTGTATTCGAACTTTGCTGTGGCGCCCATCGCCATGCAGACGCCGTTCGCAACTTCCTCAATCCGGCGCACGATCAGCGATTGCACGTCCGGATTCAGGGTGCGGACCGTGCCCAGGAGTTCCGCCGTGTCCGGGATCACGTTCGCGGCGTGACCAGCATTCAGCGAACCGATGGTGATCACCGAAGGTTCGATGGGATCGACGTTGCGGGAAACGATCGACTGCAACGCGGCAATGACGTGGGCGCCGACCACCACCGGATCGACGGACTTGTGCGGGTGCGCAGCGTGCCCGCCCTGGCCCTGGATCTCGATCGAGAACCGGTCCGAGGCGGCCAGCAGCGGTCCTTCCTTGGCGACAATCGTGCCCAGGGGCTTGTCCTGGGCCATGTGCAAGGCGAAACAGGCGTCGACGTGTGGGTCTTCGAGCACGCCTTCCTCGATCATCATCCTCGCACCGCCGGGTCCGCGCTCCTCGGATGGCTGGAAAAGGAGCTTCACCGTGCCCGAAAACTGGTCCCGCCGATCGGTCAATGTCCGCGCCAGCGCCAGCAGGATCGCGGTGTGCGCATCGTGTCCGCAGGCGTGCATTTTGCCGTCAACCTGGGAGCGGTACTCGACCTCGTTTTGTTCGTGAATCGGCAGGGCGTCCATGTCGGCTCGGACGAGCACCACCCGTCCACCGTTGGCAGGACCAGTTCCACGAATGAGTCCGGTCACGCCCGTGACATTGATGCCGGTGCGGATATCCTCTACGCCAAGCGAACGGAGGCGGTCGATCACGAAAGCCGAGGTCACGAATTCTTCGCATCCCAGTTCGGGATTTTCATGAAGGTAGCGACGGTCGGCGATCAATCCCGGGATCAGTTCATCGATGTCGTCGTGAAGCCGTGTCGTCGTCTGCATCTAGTGGTGTTCTCCTCTAGTCCGGAAGACCTCGTTCGAGGTATTTGAAGACCGTCACTGTCATGGTTTCGAGGCCAATCGCGAGCGACGCTTCGTCGATGTCGAATCGGGGATGGTGGTGACCCCAGACCAATCCGCGTTCCTCGTTCTTGCTGCCGACCTGGAACATCGCGCCGGGGCGTTCAAGCAGGAAGTAAGCGTAATCCTCGCCACCCATCGACGGCGGATTGGTGATCACATTCTCGGGACCAACAACCTCAGTCGCCGCCTCGCGCACGATGGCCGCCGCCCCGGTATGGTTGATTGTGGCGGGATAGCCGCGGGTATATTCGATCTCGACCGATGCGCCGCCGGCCTCGGCGATACCGCGCACGACGGCCCTCACCCGCTCTTCGGCCAGGTCGCGGATTTCAGGAGTCAGGGTGCGCACGGTGCCGCCGATCTCGGCGACGTCCGGAATCACGTTGAACGCTTCGCCGGCATTGAAGTACGCGACGGTCACCACACAACTCTCGATTGGATCGACATTGCGGGAGACGACGGTCTGCAACGCGTTGACAATTTGAGCGCCAATCACGATCGGATCAATCGCCGCCTGGGGACGCGCCGCGTGTCCGCCCTTGCCCTGGATCGTCAACTTGAAGGAATCGGGAGCGGCGAGAATCGGTCCCCCGGCGATCGTGATTGCGCCGAGCGGCTGGTGCTGGGCCATATGCAAGGCGAATGAGGCATCGACGTGCGGATCCTCCAGCACGCCTTCCTCGATCATGCCCTTGGCCCCGCCGGGGAACAGCTCCTCGGAGGGCTGGAACAGGAGTTTGACGGTTCCCGCGAACCCTGCCCGGCGATCCATGAGGGTGCGCGCCAGTCCGAGCAGAATCGAGGTGTGGGCGTCGTGCCCGCAGGCGTGCATCGCGCCATCTATTTGCGACTTGTACTCGACATCGTTTTCTTCATGTATCGGCAGGGCGTCCATATCCGCCCGGATGAGCACCACGCGTTCCTTGCCGGGACCATCGGCGGTTCCTCGAACCAGCGCCGTGACACCGGTTCCGTTGATCCCGGTGCGAATGTCCTCCACCCCGAGCGCCTGGAGCCGTTCGGCTACGAACCTGGCGGTGTTGTGTTCCTGGAAGCCCAACTCCGGGTTCTCATGCAGGTAACGGCGATCGGCAACCAGGCCAGGAACGATTTCATCAATGTCTTCTCGCAAATGCGCAGCCGTGACCATGTTCGCTGTTGCTCCTCGTTGTGGGGCCTGAGATTCAAACCCCTCCTGAACCTGACGAGCACCTTACCAGAAACCATCGATTCCGCGAACACTCGTAGCGCCGTGGAGCCGAAGAGGAGGCAATCCACCAGGTGGTAGCATGACTCAAGGTCGTCAAGCGGCGACGTCGCAAACCAGGCGCCACGCTCGTCATAATCCGGGGTGATGGATATGAAAGTGCGGTCATGACGGAAGACGAGGCGACGGCGATCGTATGGGAGGCGATCGAGGAGGTCGGCGGCGCGCGCTCGATCTATCGGAACCCACGGCAGGCGTTCAGCGCCCATTCCCGACGGGTGATCGATGTTGGCGAGCACAAGGTCGAAGTTCGATATGGGGAGATTTCAACGCCCGCCGTCGCCTCGGTTGCAGGTTGGGTGTTCGAGATCCACGATGAGGAGATCGAGCTGCTGATCCGCCCCCCGAAACCGCGCCAATAATGCGAAAATGCTGTCATTCCGGCGCAGGAGGAATCTTAAATGGTCAAGTGGCTACGCTGATCACTTGTCGGTACCATGCTCTGACGGAACCTCATCCGGGAAGTGCCACACGGGATTCGCTGCGCCTTGCGGTCGCTTCAGCCGCTCTACGCTCTTGTGCAACACCCGGTCAAGCTCAGGCGTGTGCGTCCCTTCAAATCCCCATCGCCGCTCCTCATGAGGGTTTGGAGACTCAAACCAACGATCGATGCGATAGGCGCCCAGCACAACGCCATGGGCAACCCCCAAGGCATACACGGCCTTGTCCCGGGCATGCTCACCTATGCGCCAGTGGCCTTTGGTATATCCGTATACCTTGGTAATGTCCGGATCTTGATCCCACAGGCGGTTGATGACAAAAATTGCCGTGGGACTTTCTATCGCGGGAATCGGGTCACGTCCCCCACCGTACGCTGTCATGGCATTCATCACTCCTGTTGAATTACCCGTTAGGTTGTTGCGGTCCATAGATCGAGTCGCGCTTCCAGACTAACTGATGAACCAATAGATTCCTCCTTCGTTAGAATGACAAATTGAGGCGATGTCATTCCGCTCCAGCGACCTTCACTCTTGCCTCGGCGGGCAGTTCGGTGCAGGGCTCGATGTGCCAGATGACTTCGTCGCCGCCGTGCCAGACAAGCTCCCCGGCGAAATCGGCGAGATTCGACCCCGCCACGTAATACGTGTTTTCGTGGGCGGCGATCCGCTCGGTCTCGAGCCGGGTCACCACCTTGTAGAACGGCGGCCGGTTCGCTTCGGCCTCCGGCAGCGGATCACCATGACGATAATGGTGCCTGCTGCCCTGGGCGACGCTTGCCCAATCCACGTCCGCCCAGCCGCTGCCATCGGGATTGTCCGGTATCCAGAATTCTGGCCGGTCGTGATTCTCCGGCATCAACTCGCCTCCAGTCGTCGATACCGCCCCTCATAACTCAGGAGTGGGTCGTCGGTGTCCGATCCGAGATCGCCGGCGGTAACTTCGAGCAAGACCAGGACGTGATCGCCAATTGCGTCCCGTTGCAGTACCCGGCCTCGACACCACGCCAAGGCGCCGTCGAGCACGGGAATGCCTTCGACGAGTCCGTGGGCGACACCGGTGAAGTGGGCATCCGGCAGGGGCGCCCGCCCCGCGAATCGCTCCGCCGCGAATTCATGCGTCGCATCCAGAACGCTGACGCCGAGCGTGGCGCCGGCCACAGCCAGTTCCTGAAATGAGCTTCCCGCCGTCAGGGCCACGGCGAGCACGGGCGGCTCCTGAGACACGATCATCAGCGATGAGACTGTCACACCGCGAAGGCCGCCGCCGGCATCGACAGCCGCGACCACCGCAATGCCACTCGCCCAACGCCGCCGCATCGCCGCAATGAGTTCGGATGGTACTGCCCTGGGGTGGGCTTGGGCGCGCGACCCTCCCCCGAATGCGATGCCGCCGCCGCTCCGGTTGGCGGGCCCCGAAGCGTTTTGTGAATCACTCGTCGACACGGCGATCCAGATCTTCCAGCACCGATCGTGCATACTCGACAATGAGATCGAAGGCGTGCTCGTGCGTAACGTTCCTCGCGCCTGTCGAGCGATCCCGCACTACAATCTCCAAGTCTTCGTGGAGATTGTAGTGGCGCCACGTTTCAGCCGTGGGTCCCATTTCGATCTTGAGCGCAACCGCAAGGTCATCGGATGAGAGTGAATTCAGGTGGTCCTTGATTTCGGTGAGCGGAAGCCGTTCATCCTTCAGGCGCTGGATGTACCGTAGGCGCAAGAGATGGTCAGCATCATAGACCGCCGTTGGTCCCCGCCCGTAGGCAGGCTGGAGCAATCCCTGGGAAATGTAATACCGGATCGTGCGGGCAGTGACGCCGGACTCGGCCTCGAGATCGGTCATCGTGTAGCGAAGAGGTTGGGGGCGTTCGTAACGGCGTACGCTCGCGGGCGGCAAACGCCGGTCATCGAGCATGATCTTGCCCTTCCATATGAGGATGCCGGTCGTTGGCGGATGGGTTGACATCGCCCGATTTATCGTCCGCCGCGACGTCATTGTTCTGCTTCATGTTCGTAGAATACGCTAGTTGATCGAATTACAGTGACACTGATTATGGTCTGTAGGCAGGAATGTGATCGGCATGGAAATCATCGCCCTGGTGTGGTTCGGGATCGCGGGGGGAGCGCTTGTGTTCGCCCTCTCGTTACTCTACCAGCGATATGTCAGACGATCGCCGCGGGCCGTGCATTCGCGCGGTTCATTCGCGATGTTTGCGGCGATCATGGTGCTGTTCGCGCTAGGGGCGGCTATCGCCGGGTTGGCCTCGGCCGCAAGCTGACGCACCATTCACCCTGGAAAGGCTCGACTACGCATGGTTACGCACAAACTCAAGCCCAGTCGGGCCACTCTCCACGGAACGTTCAGCCGAAACTGGGACCCGATTCTGACGATCGATTCAGGAGACACCGTAGTGTTCGAGACACTCGACGCGCGGTGGACAATCAAGCCGCCGCCGGATCAGTTCACACCGGGTCCGGCCTTGGCGCCGAGGGACGACGTGCGCGACAACGGTCACGCCCTCTGCGGTCCGATTCACATCAATCGCGCGGAGCCTGGGATGGTGTTGGAAGTGGAGATTGGCAAAATCATTCCTGGGGATTGGGGCTGGACCGTGGGCGGCGGCTGGGGCAACGGAATTAACGATCGTCTCGGTGTGGCCGAATCCGAAATCCGGCTCGGCTGGAACCTCGACATCGAGGCCGCTATAGCCACCGACCAGTTCGGCCACACCGTCCAGCTGGCGCCGTTTTTCGGAGTGATGGGCATGCCCGGAAACGGCCACGATCCGGTTCCATCGTGGACGCCGCGGCCACAGGGCGGCAACATTGACTGCAAGGAACTCGTGGCCGGCTCCACGCTCTACCTGCCAATCGCGGTTGAGGGTGGCCTGTTCTCGGCTGGCGACGGCCACGCGGCACAGGGTGACGGCGAAGTCTCGACGACCGCGATCGAGTGCCCGATCGCATCCGGGTCACTCACCTTCTCGCTTCGCAACGACCTCGCCCTGACCATGCCGTGTGCCCGGACTCCGCACTCGTGGATTACCTTCGGCTTCCACGAAGATCTCGACGAGGCGGTGATTCTGGCCATCGATGGCATGCTCAACCTGTTCGGCCGGGAGTTTGCCGTCGATCGGAACACTGCCCTGGCCCTGTGCAGCGTCGCCGCCGATGTCCGGATCACCCAAATTGTAAATGGCGTCAAGGGAGCGCACGTTGTGATCCGTGACGACGCAATTGGCGGATTGATCGCCGCCGGACAGGAGCCGGATCAGGTTTGAGCAAGACTGGCGGACACCGCATGTTCCGTCGCGTCAACCGCCGAAGACATCCGGGGGTCCGCCCGCACGCCGTGCACGCCGATCATCCTGATGATGGGACTGAACCACCTCTATTGACACTGAACATGACCCGTCACCAATGTGCGCAACGACCCTCTTGATTCCGTTTGCCGCCGTGGGGCGCAATGGCAAGTATTATGACGACTGAAAACGTTTACGGAAAGTCGAACATATGATCCACCCATTATGAATCCAATCGTGGTATGGTCGAGGAAGACCTCCGGAAGGCTGATCCGGATGTCCTGCCAGAAACATTTTCCTGCCAGATACAATGAAATCGGTCGAAAGGATGGTCACATCCCATTTTTGACTTTGTCCGCCATTTCGCATCGCGATATCGCCGCCACGGACCATACCTTTGGCTCCTCCTCATCCTCGGTTTCACCGTCTTTTTCGGACTGAACCAGAAATCTGAGATTTTCAGCATCCGAGACACCGTCTTCGGCGCCGATGGCCGGTGGTTACTGGCCCTGATAGGGCTGGAAGTCGTGATTCTGATGCTTGTCGCGGGCACATACCGATCGCTTCTCGGCAAACTCGGGCATCGAATCAGGCTCGACACGCTCGTGGGCGTGCATCTTAAACGGGTGGTGGTCGGCACAATCACTCCGATTGGCGGACCGTCGTCGATGGTGGTGTTTGTCCATGCGCTGCGAAAACGCGGCGTGCGCCCGGCCGACGCCTTGCTCGCGGTATCCATCAAGAGTGTGATCGGCAACATCGCCTTCCTGATCCTGCTGCTGCCAGTGCTATTCGTACAGAAGCCGACAACGCTGCTGATTTCGGGCGCGGCAGGGCTCGTGCTCCTGGTTGCGGGCATGGCCGCGGTGCTTGGGCTCGCCCTGCGCTCAGCGAAACCGCCTCGCTGGTTCCTCTCCCGATTGCCACGGAAGGGTCTCAAACTCCTGGCCCAGGTCCGGCTCCACGACGTCTCAATACCTGGTCTGGCCGGCCCGTTTGCGTTCATGATGGCCACCAAGCTGGCCGGCGCGCTGATGCTCCTCTTCGCGCTCCGGGCCGTCGGGCACCATACCGACTTCACCGTACCCCTGATGGCATACGTCGTCGGTATGGTTTTTCTCCTGGTCGCGCCTGTATTCAATGGGATTGGCTTCGTTGAAGTCAGCATGGCGGTGGCCCTGCAGCAACTCGGAGTTCCGGCGCCGGCCGCGATCGGGGCAACCCTTTTGACCCGCGCTGGCGAACTCTGGTTGCCATTGGCCGCGGGAATCGCCTTTCAGGCGTTCGAAACGCTGTCGAGCCGGTTCGGACCAGGCGCCTCTGCCGGAAACCCCGCGCCCCGCGTCATCGCCACGGGACCCTCGCTGGCGCAGACCTACAAGAGACCAGGCATACGCGCCCCTACTGCATGAACCGGCATGGGATAATGGAACTCGGTCGTCGCCAATGATTGGCGGCGGCATTGGCGCCCTGTTTGCGGATAGGGTGAGTAATGAACCATGGAGGAATTAAGTGGCAAGCGCCACCGAGCAGATCACGACCCTTGAATCCCAGTCAATCAACGCTATTCGCACCCTCTCGATGGATTCCGTTCAGGCGGCGAACTCCGGTCACCCCGGACTGCCGATGGGCGCAGCGGCGATGGCTTATGTCCTGTGGCAAGAGTTTCTCAAGCACAATCCGCGCGATCCCCAATGGCCCGATCGGGACCGATTTGTACTTTCCGCGGGTCACGGCTCGGCGCTGTTGTATTCGTTGCTGCATCTCACCGGTTATGACCTCTCGCTCGATGATCTCAGGACCTTCCGCCAACTCGGGTCGAAGACGCCAGGTCACCCGGAGCGCGGACACACCCCAGGGGTCGAACTCACGACCGGTCCGCTCGGTCAGGGCTTCGCCAACGGCGTCGGCTTCGCAATCGCGGAGCAGTTTCTCGCTGCCACGTTCAACCGGCCGGACCATGAAATCGTCAATCACTACACCTATGGCATCGTCTCCGACGGCGATGTGATGGAAGGTGTTGCCTTCGAGGCCGCGGCAATTGCGGCGAACCTCAAGCTGGGCAAACTGATCTACATGTACGACTCGAACCACGTCACGCTCGCCGCATCCGCCAATGTCTCGTTCCGGGAGGACATTCCGGCGCGATTCGGGGCCTTGGGTTGGCACGTGCTCTCGATTGATGGAATGGTTATTGACCAGGTTCGCGAGGCGCTCGACGAGGCTCGGTCCCAAACCGAGCGGCCGACCTTGATCGTCGCAAGCACCACCATCGGCTTTGGCTCGCCCAACAAAGCGGGCACGTTCGGCGTCCACGGATCGCCGCTCGGTCCGGACGAAGTGATCGCGACCAAGGAAAACCTGGGGATTCCGACCGAACCGGCCTTCTTCGTGCCGGAGGCGGCTGCCATTCACTTCCACGAGGCGCTCGATCGCGGCGCCGACGCCGAGGCCCAGTGGCGGGTCCGGTTCGATGCGTACAAGGCTTCCTTCCCGAGTGAGACCGCCGAGTTCGAGGCGGCGCTGGCGGGGACGCTGGACGACGCCTGGGATGCCGACATCCCAACCTGGAACGCCGGCGACAAACCGATTGCCACCCGCAAGGCGTCCGGTGAAGTCATGAACGCCTTTTTTAACAACCTTCCGACCTTCATTGGCGGTTCCGCCGATCTCAATCCATCGACCAACACCGTCCTTAAAGGCGGAGGCGACTTCGGGCACCCATCGACCGTCGAGGAGGGCGAACAGGGACTTTCCGGCGGCGGGTGGGATTATCGGGGTCGCAACCTGCATTTCGGGATCCGTGAGCACGCGATGGGCAGCATCGTCAACGGGCTCGCCGCTCATGGCGGAATCGTCCCGTTCGGATCGACATTCCTCGTCTTTTCTGACTACATGCGCCCCGCCATTCGCCTCGCCGCGCTCAGCCATCTGTCGTCGATCTTCGTCTTCACCCACGACAGCGTCGCGGTCGGCGAGGACGGTCCGACTCACGAGCCGGTCGAACACGTGATGTCGCTGCGCCTGATCCCGGAATTGCTCGTCCTGCGCCCGGCGGACGCCAATGAGACGGCCGGGGCCTGGAAAATCGCGATTACCAACAGGTGGGCCACCGCGCTGATCCTCAGTCGTCAGGATTTGGCGGTCCTCGATCGCAGCGGCGCCAAGGGCGATGTCGCCAAGGGCGGTTACATCCTCGCCGATAGCGATGGTGCGCCGGATGTCGTGCTCCTCGCGACCGGGTCTGAAGTTGAACTCGCGGTCATGGCGCGAGATCAGTTGCATGAGATGGCGGTGAATGCTCGCGTCGTTTCGATCCCAAGCTGGGAGCTATTCGAAGACCAGGGCGCGAAGTGGAAAGCCGACGTGCTCGGGCCAGAGGGCGCCCCACGGGTCTCGGTCGAGGCCGGTTCGACGCTTGGCTGGTCGCGCTACACCGGTTCGAACGGCGCCCACGTCGGCATCGACAGCTATGGCGCTTCTGGTCCAGGCAAAGAAGTGCTCAAGCACTTCGGCATGACCAGGGAGCACGTTGCGGCGACGGCGCTCCGCCTGCTCGGTCGCATCGACGAGGCCGACGAACTCGATGCCGAATTCGCACAGGGGCAGGAAGCGGCCGGTGAACAGCCTTCAGGCTCCGAGGGCCATTCCTGATTCGAGCCGCCGCCCGGTAGTCGTCAAAGGGAGAATCTCATGACCACCAATGCGATCAAGAACCTGCACAAGCTGGGCCAAAGTGTCTGGCAGGATGACATCAGCCGCGACATGCTGAACTCAGGTTTGCTCCAGGAGCGGATCGACGAGATCGGCATCCGGGGTGTGACCTCAAACCCGAGCATCTTCCAAAAGGCGATTGCCAGCGGCAACGCATATGACGACGACATCGCCGACCTCCTGGGCAAGGATTTGGAAACCGCCGAGGTTTTCCAGACGCTCGCCGTCAAGGACATCAGGGACGCCTGCGATCTCTTCCGCCCGATCTACGACGAGTCAGGCGGCGTGGATGGCTTTGTCTCAATCGAAGTCCTGCCAAGCCTGGCCCGCGACACCGAAGGCACGCTGGCGAACGCGCGGACACTCTGGAACGCCGTGGATCGCCCGAACCTGATGGTCAAAGTGCCAGGCACCGACGAAGGAGCGCCGGCGATCGAGCAACTCCTGTATGAGGGCTTGAACATCAACATCACGTTGCTCTTCTCGCTGGCAAACCACGAGCGCGTCGCCCTCGCCTACATCTCCGCCCTGAACCGCAGACATGACGCGGGTTTGCCGATCGACCGCATCGCATCGGTCGCCTCGTTCTTCGTCAGCCGGGTCGACACCGCCGCCGACAGGCTGCTAGACGCCGACGGTTCCGGCGCGGCGATGTCGCTCAAAGGCAAGGTTGCCGTGGCGAACGCGCAGTTGGCGTACGAACAATTCGAGTCGCGCTTCGGCAACGACCAGTTCCGCAAGCTGGCGGCGGCCGGGGCCAAAGTCCAACGACCACTGTGGGCGAGCACTGGCACGAAGAATCCTGATTACAATGACGTGCTGTACGTCGAGACTCTAATCGGACCGGACACGATCAACACGATGCCCGTGGCGACGATGGAGGCGTTCCTCGATCATGGCGCGGTGTCGCGAACCGTGGATGCCGATTACGCGGCGGCGCACAAGGTCGCGCGGGATCTCGCTTCGCTCGGAATCTCTCTCGATGGGATCACGAGGCAACTGGAGGTCGATGGGATCGACCTCTTTGCCAAGTCGTACGACGACCTGTTGTCAGGAGTCGAGGCCAAACGAGCGCAGGTAGCCCAGGTTGCGGGCGATTACTAGAATTCAGCTTGCAAACCTAAGGCGAACTGCCATTCGCGTTGCCTTGAATGTACCAGGGGCGGACGAGCGAGCCGCGAACAGTGACCTTCGCAATGAGATGCGGCTCGCGAATGTTCCCCCGTAATCTCGCCCGAGAGCGTCCTGGCTTTGGAACCTCCCCTGGATCGCGATGCATGTATGGACAGGTCGCCCCCAAGCCGGTCTGTCGTGATGAACGTGGAGCAGATCGATATGTCGGAATCGGCACTGGGGTCGCGGCATGTCGGGATCGTGGGTCTCGCGGTGATGGGCGAAAACCTCGCCCTCAACATCGAGCGCAACGGATTTGCGCCGGCGGTGTTCAATCGTACCGCCGCTCGGACCGAAGAGTTCCTTGCCAGGAACGCCAAGGATCGAGACATCCTGGGGACCTTCTCACTCGAGGAGTTGGCCGCCGCCCTGGAGCGTCCCCGCCGTATCCTGCTGATGGTCAAGGCCGGTGCCCCGGTCGACGCCGTGATCGAGGAGCTCGCTCCGTATCTGGACGAGAACGACATCCTGATCGATGGCGGCAACTCGTTGTTCACCGATACCGAACGCCGCTCGAAAGAAGTCGCGGATCGCGGTTTTCAGTTCGTGGGGATGGGCGTCTCCGGCGGCGAAGAAGGCGCCCTCTGGGGTCCCTCGCTCATGCCCGGCGGTCCCAAGGAAGCCTACGACGCGCTCAAGCCGATGCTTGAAGCAATTGCCGCCAAATCGGAATACGGCGCCTGCGTCACCCATGTCGGACCCGGCGGAGCCGGTCACTATGTCAAGATGGTGCACAACGGGATCGAGTATGGCGACATGCAACTCATCGCCGAGGTCACGCACATCATGCGTCGGGCGCTGGGGATGACGATGCCCGAAATTGGCGCGGTCTTCGAGGACTGGTACACGGGCAAGCTCGAGTCGTTCCTGATCGAAATCAGCGCGACGGTCGCCACCTACATCGATCCTGAAACCGGCAAACCGCTCGTCGACGTCATTCTGGACACGGCCGAACAGAAAGGCACAGGTCGCTGGACGAGCATCAATTCCTATGAGCTCGGGACGCCGATTCCGGTGATCGACGCCGCGGTCATCGCTCGGTCGATCTCCTCATTCAAGCCACTGCGCGTGTTCGCAAGCACGTTGCTGACCGGGCCCGGTTCCGACGGTGTTGCACTTCCCGTCGCGCCCGATCGCGAGGCCTCAATCAACGCGCTCGAAGACGCCCTCTACTTTTCGAAGATTTCATCCTACGCCCAGGGCATGGCGCTCCTCAAAGTCGCGTCGGACACCTACGAGTGGGGGCTCAACCTCTCCGAGGTCGCCAGGATTTGGACTGCGGGGTGCATCATTCGAGCCCGCTTGCTGGCGCCGATCATGGATGCCTACAATAACGATCCCGACCTCGGCAACCTGATGTTCGATCCGTTCTTCACCTCGGAACTCAATGCAACCATGCCACAGGTACGGACCGCGATTCACGTCGCTCTCGATTTCGGAATCCCGACGCCGGCGATGAGCGCCGCCCTGAACTATGTCGACGCCTATCGAACCGCCGTGCTGCCCGCCGATTTCATTCAGGGTCTGCGCGATTACTTTGGCGCCCACACCTACCAGCGGCGAGACAAGGAAGGCTCCTTCCATACCAATTGGATGGACATTGAGTCGAACTAATCGCGTGGTCATCGCCGCCCGTTAGGCAATCACACAAAATGCCCGATGGACTGTAGAGTTAGTGCGTCACGAGCCATGTCCATTGCGCGCTTGGATCGTGTTTTTGGTGTGATTTCGCGATCGGGACTTACGTCGAAGATGCCTGCCGCCAAGAGGCCAACCATGCCAGATTACGACCGGGTTGCCAGCGACGCGCTGACGTACAGCTATTCAACTGATTCGCAATCAGCATTTGCGGATGTCGATCACGTTGGTCACCAGTTCGACTTGACCGATCGCACTACCCAACAGAACACCAATCCGCTGCGCACCGGGTTGCGACGCGAGCGCATTCCCGCCCCTTGCGTAATGGTGATTTTTGGGGTTAGTGGCGACCTCACGGCCCGCAAGCTGATGCCATCGCTCTACGACCTGGCGGTAGGTCATCCACTGCCCGAAGGTTTTTCGATCGTCGGCATTTCACACCGCGATTGGGATGACGAGACGTTCCGGCGCGAAATGCACAGCGTTGTCAAGGCTGCCTCCCGCGCTCCGGTCACCGACGAATCGTGGGATCTCTTCGCCCAGGGTCTCTACTACGTGCGCGGCGATTTCGAAACGGAGGATGTCTACACCAATCTCGGTCAGCGCCTGGGCGCGATCGACGAGGAGCGCCGCGCCCACGGCAATCGTCTCTTTTACCTGGCGACGTCGCCGGCATTTTACGCCCCGATCATCAAGCATTTGGGCGCGGCGAAACTGGGCATGCGGCAGGACATCTATTACGACCGGCCAGATAGCTGGAACCGGATCGTCGTCGAAAAACCATTCGGCCGCGATGTGACAAGCGCCCGGGAACTCAATGCCCAGATTGGATCAGTCTTTTCCGAGCGCCAGATTTATCGAATCGACCACTACCTGGGTAAGGAAACGGTTCAGAATGTCCTGGCCTTTCGCTTCGCGAATGCATTGTTCGAACCGGTCTGGAATCGCCAGTACGTCGATCATGTGCAGATCACGGTCGCGGAGGCGCTTGGCGTCGAGGGACGAGGTAGCTATTACGAGGATTCCGGCGCCCTCCGCGACATGGTGCAGAGTCACATGCTCCAACTGCTCGCCGTGATCGCGATGGAGCCTCCCGCGCTCTTCAACGGAAACGCCCTGCGCGATGAGAAGGTCAAGGTTCTCCGCGCCGTCGTCCCGCCTGTCGGCGACGACGTCAACCTGAAAACCGTTCGTGGTCAATACGAGGCAGGATTCGTCAGTGGGCGGGCGGTTGACGCCTACCGCGACGAGAAGGGGGTTCGGGTGGGGTCCAGGACCGAAACGTACACGGCCCTCGAATTGGGAATCGACAACTGGCGGTGGGCAGGTGTGCCGTTTTATCTGCGAACCGGCAAGCGCTTGCCGCGGCGCGTGACGGAAATTGCAATCGAATTCAAGCAGGTTCCTCACCTGATGTTTCAATCTATCGGAGACCTCGATCTCACGCCCAATGTGATTACGATGCGGATTCAACCGGACGAGGGCATCGCCCTTAAGTTCGCGGCCAAGGTGCCCGGCGCCACCACTCAACTCCGTCCCGTGCGCATGGATTTCCTGTACGGCGCCTCGTTCGGCGAGGCCGGTCCAGACGCATACGAACGACTACTGCTCGACGCGATGCTTGGCGATCCAACGCTTTTTGCCCGGCGCGACGAGGTGGAAACAGCCTGGACATTGATGCAACCGGTGCTCGACGGCTGGGATCACCTGCCAACTCCGGTCTATCCATACGAATCAGGCAGTTGGGGTCCGAGCAAGGCCGATGCCCTGATGCGCCGCGAACGCCGAGAATGGCGGCGCCCGTGAACCGCTCGAGGGAGGATGGATCCGTGGCAGACCGGTCCGAGCGGACATCGGTGGTGGCCACGTCGTTCCGGACCGATGTCCTCGATACGGGAGTGATCCACGATGAACTCAACCGTCTCTGGACCGAACTCGGCGACTTACCTCACGGGGAGCAGGCTTCTGGCGAGATCGTGACCGAGTCGCACTTCGGCGCCAGTGGACTAATGCGGGCGAACACGCTCAACCTGCTCGCGGTTGCCCGAAATGAGCGTGAGGCGGCCCTGATTACGCAGAGCGTGTCGCGGTTGCACGACTTCCTGCCGTCACGCACGATCATCATGGTGACGCGCCAACCGGACGAGATTGAATCCGAGGTAGCGAATTATTACGACGTCCACTTGCAATTGAATGAGCAGCATACGGGAAGAGACGAGCCCGCGCTTCATTTCGAAACGATCACGATCACCGCCGGTCAGCAAGATGCGGGGCATCTCTCGAGTATGGTTTCTTCCCTCCTGGCGGCGGAACTGCAGGACTTCTTGTGGTGGCCAGGCGACGATTTCGTCAACCATCCGCTGTTCGAGGACCTTCAGCAGATCGTAGACCGGATTATTGTCGATTCGGCGCAGTTGGGGAACGATGCCTCCGGCGTGGCCGCGATGCGCGAGCTGCTCGAAGATGACGATTCGGGCGCCCCCCTGATCGGCGACTTCACCTGGCTGCGGTTGGGTCCCTGGCGACAACTGATCGCACAGTTTTTCGATCCACCCGATGTCCAACTGTGTCTCTCGTCGATCGAGGAGCTGACGATCTCCTACGCGGATATCCGTGAGGATGGATCCTCCGGATTCGCTTCCGCGCTGCTGACCGTGGGTTGGCTCGCCAGCCGACTAGGATGGACAATCTTGGACCCGCTGGAAAAACGGACATCAGGGGGTTGGTCTGCTCCGCTGCGCGCCACCGGCAACGGACCTGTCCGGGAAATCAACCTGCTCCTGCTGCCGGACAAGAGCCCGTACGCCAGGTTCTCCCTGCGTCACGTCGAAATCATTGCCGGTGGCGAGCATCCCGGCAAGTTCCGGGTGGAACGCACCGATGCGGACGACCTGGTGACCAGCAGCGAAACGCAGACCGTACCGTTCGTGAGCCGCATGGTTTACGCCAAGCGACCGACGAATGAGAAGATGCTCGGCGAAGAACTCCAGCGGTTCGGTCACGACCGCACCTTCGAGGAAGCGATCACCTTCGCCACCCGACTCCTGCCCTAATATGTCCAGATGGTGACCCCTCAACCGAGGGACCATGCCGACCGGAGGAATCTGCCGATGAACTCCGCCACACGACTGCTCGATTATGGAGAACGGGGAACCGTGCAGGTCGTCACGGACGGGACGGCTCTTGCCGAAATGGCCGCGGAGCTTGTGATGAAGACGGTCAACGAGATAGCTGTGGGTGGCCTCAGTGCCCTTGTTGCGCTTTCGGGCGGGTCGACGCCGAAGCGGATGGGCACGCTTTTCGCCGCCGAACCGCTGATCGATCGCGTGCAGTGGGGCAGCCTCGAGGTTTTTTGGGGCGACGAGCGCTGGGTTCCGCTCGACGATCCCGAGAGCAACGCCGGCGAGGCGATGCGGACATTTCTCAAGCATGTACCGATCCCACTGGACCAGGTGCATCCGTTCGTGACCGAAGGGATAGATCCCGAGCAGTCAGCGCGCAACCTGGAGCAGGAGATACGAGACCTCAGACCCGGAGCCGCGACCCCGCGATTCGACCTGATCTTGCTCGGAATGGGCGACGATGGCCACACCGCATCCCTGTTCCCCGGCGCCGCGGCGATCCACGAAACAGAGCGGCTTATTGTCAGTCACCGGATCGACAAGCTCAATGTCACGCGCCTCACCTTCACCCCGCCGTTGATCAATGCCGCCAACAAGGTGGCGTTCCTGGTCGGTGGCGCGGGCAAGGCCGAGATGCTGGCGACCGTCCTCGACGGTCCAATCGACGCCAACGCAACGCCAGCGCAGGTGGTCCGACCGCATAGCGGCGACCTGTCCTGGATTGTGGATGAAGCCGCCGCCACGCAACTGGACCGATATGCCAACCGTGAATGATGCCCAGCAGCTCGCGCTGATCGGTGAACGCGCCTCCGAGTTAATTGAGGACGGGTCGGTGGTGGGTTTCGGAACAGGCTCGACAGTCGACGCGATGCTCGCCGCCCTTGGCGCGCGGGTCCGCGACGGTCTCACCGTTACCGGAGTCGCAACGTCGGACAAAACCGCCACTTGGGCGCGCGCTCTTGGCATCCCGCTCATATCGGTTGACGACGTCGACTTCCTGGACCTGTGCATCGATGGTGCCGACGAAATTGACCCTGGTCTCAACCTCGTCAAGGGCAAGGGCGGCGCCTTGCTCTACGAAAAGCTTGTCGCCCAGCGCACGGATCGGCTGATCATCATTGCCTCCAGTGAAAAACTCGTCGATCGACTCGGCACACGATTGCCATTGCCGGTCGAGGTCGTCCCCTTCGGTTGGGTCCACACCCAACATGCAATCGCCGATCTTGGATTGACGCCTACCCTCCGTGTGAGCGGCGATGGATCGACGTTCATCACCGACGGCGGTCATTACATCGTCGATTGCGACTCGCCTGGCATCGACGCCCCTGCCGCCCTGGCCAATGCGCTGAAGGCGATCACCGGCGTCGTCGATCACGGGCTGTTCGTGGGCATGGCGTCACAGGCGTTCACGATCGACCCAGCCGGCGAGATCACGGAACACAACTCGAGGAGCAATGGCTGACCATACCCTGCCCGAGCAACATCGGCCGGACCTCACCACTCCCTGGTGGGTCATCGGCGCCCTGGTCTTGTGTTTTGCGATGTTCGGGTATGGCGCCAAGGGGACCAATACGCTTGGGATCGACCTTGCGATCTCGAACTTCGTGCAATTGATCGATGGCAGGGTTGCTAATGTCGTCGCGTGGTCCGGCAACTGGCTTGGCGAACGATCCCTTGCGATTGTGCTGCTCGCCATGACCCTGGTGAGTCTGGCGCTTCTGAGACAACGTCGCGACCTCCGGTTCGTGGCGATCGCCGCCGTCGGTCGATTGATGGCGATGCCGCTGAAAGGCTGGTTCGACAGCCCACGCCCCTCCGCCGATCAAGTGGAGATCCTCAGGGTCTATGATGGGCTCGGGTTTCCGAGCGGCCACGCGCTTACGTCAACAGTCGTCGTCGGGACCGCGGCCTACCTGGTTGCGAGGCACATCCAGGTTCGCGCCGTCCGCTGGATCGCGTTGGGAAGCTGGATCGGTGGAATGGCGCTGACAGGGTTTGCCCGAATATGGTATGGAGCGCACTGGTTTACCGACGCGCTGGGCGGCGCCCTTGCTGGAGCGGTGATCGTACTGGTCGCTGCCAGCCTCAGCGCAGTGATCATTAGGGAGGAATCCACCGGACGGCGGCGACAACGACCCCAAACGTCAGCGCGATGACCGCCAGGGCGCGGAGCACGGTGTCGAGATAGCCGTCGGACCGGCAGCGCAGGAGCCTCGGCAGCAACCAGACCCTGGTGTTCCACGCCGGCAGGAACGGCCTGATCCCCGCAATGGTGCAGGCATCCGAAAGCAAATGAGAGAGCGCCCCGAGCAAGAGCGCGACCGTCCATGCCCAAATCGTGGCATTGGCGGGTGCAATCAAGATGTCGTCTACCCGGAACTCCGCCCGTTGCAACATGGCGAGTCCCGCGTAAAACATTCCGACAAACATCACCAATGCGAACAGGCTGTGCGAGGCGCCACGATGCTTGAGGCGCAGCGCAGACTTGAAATCGCTCCGCAAATCAAGCCAATCCGGGAGTCCGCCACCGACCATCCCGAACCACACGCATCCCGCGGCGATTGCCGGATCACGAGAAACGGCGATGGGCAATGCCGCCGCCGCTCCCAGGATCGTGTGCGTCACGCCCCTCAACTATTCAACCTGCACCGATGAACGATCACCGCAGTCACCCGCATCGTCGTCAAGGAGCGTTACCGCTCGCGACGTGGACCTCGCCGGTCGCTGGATGGACCGCGATTGGTGTCGAAGCGCTGTGCGCCGCCACTGTGGCGGCCACCGCTCCGCCCTTCCTCATCGCGGCGCGCGCCATAGTGCCCCCCGCCCTGCGGTCGCTGACCACCGGGGCCACTCGGGCGATACGGTCGACCTTCACCGCGGCCGCCGCGATATCCACCTTCGCGGGGACCGCGATCGCGTCCGCCACCGCCTCGACCAGAGGCAGGTGGTTCGTTGGTCATCTCGGCGGTCACCGGGTTGCCCTTTACCGACGCGTTGTTGAGCGCTTGAATCACGCGGGGCGCAACATCCGCCGGCACATCAACGAAGGAGTACGTATCGAGAATATCGATCGCGCCGATCGATCGGCCGGGGATGTTGGCCTCGTTGGCGATCGCGCCAACAAGATCCTGCGGCCGAACATGGAGGTTGCGGCCGATTGAGACCATCAACCGAACCATGCCCGCTTCATTTCGCCCACTGGTCAATGCGCTGAATGTCGCGACATCGTCCTCCTTCTGGACTTCGGTGGTGGCGCGGCCGGTTTCAGTCGCATACAGCTTCATAATCGCGGCGGCGATGTCAATTGCATCGTGGTCCTCAGCCAGGTCGCGAACCGGTTGGAGATAAGCGTTGTAGCTATCCTCATCCTTGACGACGGCGGCCACAAGCGACTTCAGCACTTCACGCCGTCGCTCGTTGACGTCGGTGGCCGATGGCAGCCGCTTCTGCTCGACGCGCGCCCTGGTGAACTTCTCGATGGACCGGATCCACCGTGACTCACGCGGCGTTACGAGGGTTATCGCGGTTCCCGCCTTGCCCATGCGACCGGTGCGGCCAATGCGATGGACATACGTCTCCGTGCTTTCCGGGATATCGAAGTTGATGACGTGGCTGACATCGTTGATGTCGAGTCCACGCGCGGCGACGTCCGTGGCAATCAGGATTTCGGCCTGAGCCGCGCGAAATCGCTTCATCACGCGGTCGCGCTGGACCTGGGACAGGTCGCCGTGCAGGGTTTCGACCGCGAACCCACGCGCCATCAGTGATTCGCCTAGATCATCGACACCATGCTTGGTGCGGCAGAAGATGATCGCCGATGTCGGAGCTTCGGCATCCAGGATGCGGGTAAGGGCATCGATCTTCCGCTGGCGAGGAATCTCGTAGTAGACCTGATTGGTCTCGGCAACGGTCATTTCCTTGCCGCGTACGGAAATGCGCTGCGGGTCCTTCATGTACTTGCGGGCGAGATCGGCGATGCGCGGGGGCATCGTCGCCGAGAAGAGCGCGGTTTGACGCTCGGCCGGGACCTGCTGGAGAATCCACTCGATATCTTCGATGAAGCCCATGTCGAGCATTTCATCGGCTTCGTCGAGTATGAAAAACTTGAGGTTTTCGAGGCGCAGCGTGCCTCGACGCATGTGATCCATTACACGACCGGGCGTCCCAACCACTATCTCGACACCGCGCTGCAAACCGCGCAACTGCCGTTCGTATGGCTGACCGCCGTAGATCGGCAACGTTTCGATCCGCTTGTGGCGACCGTACTTGTGGAGCGCCTCGGAAACCTGGATCGCAAGTTCACGGGTCGGGCACAGGATCAATGCCTGCACGCCTCCACGGCGGCCCTCGACGGTTTCGATGATCGGCAAGCCAAAGGCGGCTGTCTTGCCCGAGCCAGTTTGGGCCTGGGCGATGACGTCGATGCCCTGAAGCATCATCGGAATCGTGCGCTCCTGGATCGGCGTCGGAATTTCATAACCAACGGACAAGACGCTCTCGAGCAGTGCAGGGCTCAGACCGAGATCGGCGAAGGTCACGCCGGCCTCAACAGACTCCAACTGAACGTCTTCGGCCCGCACGGGTTGTTCGCCAGCGTCGCCCTCGTAATCAGCGGGAGCGGTCGCGAGGACATCGTCAATCGCGGCGGTATTTTCTGGTCGATCGAGGACCGCGGCTCCACCAAACCCGGTGGACAGCATCGGTCCAAAAGGACGGTTTGAAAACGTATGATTAGGCATGAAAGAGGTGACTCCCATCACAACTTGGTGTCAGCGTTGACACAGGAACGCAATCCAGGGAGGCCGATGAACGGTCCCGGGTCTCGATCGAATTGCGTTAGTCTCGTGTGTGGTGTCGTTGACCGTTGACAGAGGACGCTCGGCTTGCACCGGAACGCAGCTACGCGACAGCCACACTTCTCGTCACACAGTTCCCGTGCGATTCGAGAGCGATGTGGCACACATGCCGCCGCACTGCTCTCTGCGGCCCGCTCGCCGCTACCCAAACCCACTTGCCTTGGCGGCGGGCAAGCTCAAATCCCTCCGGGATGTCCCCGGTCCGGAAATGGAACGCGCTTGAGGCGTCGATCCCAGTTTCGTCCTGGAGCTTGCGTCCTGTCGTGGAGTTTCCTGACCATACCTGACGCTGTTTGGCCCGAGGCCGACTGCGCGCCGAAGTCAGTTGGTGAAAATCATGGAGGAACTCATCAAGGTATCGTCCCTTGTGACGACTTTCACTATAGCTGATCGGGCACGTATTGTCGAGACGATGTGAGCGCTTCGGGCAGGGCCAAAACGCGAAAGTTTACGTTTCATCCTGAACAGTTCTAGCTGCTGGCGCTGGAGTAGCGGCGGATCGCGTGCAACCAGAACAACCGGACGAACACGATCGCGACAATTGCAAATCCCACCGCGCCAATCACCAGCGACCACGAGATTCCCCCGGTGATGGCCTGTGCCGGGAATGTGGCGGCGAACGCCAGCGGCACAAGCACAGTGAACATCAGCCGCACCGCCAGGGGGAAAAACATCACCGGATACCGGCCGGCCTGCATCATATCCTGGAAAAACATCGAGACTGTGACCACCGACTGCATCCAGAAGGCGCAGTAGGTGAGGCTCGACCACGCACAGGTCATCAGCACGAATCCGGCGAGAAACACAATTGTTGCCTGGACGATATCCAGCACATCCGGGGCCGATCCACCGCGGGCGATCCCAATACTCGCCACGGCCAGGCCGGCAACCACGTTGAACGCCTGGTCGGGGCGAATCCAGCGCGTTGTGACGTAGAACTGCGTGTTCACCGGACGAATCAGCATGAGATCCAACTCGCCCCGGGTGATGTAGTCCGACATCCGCCACATATTGGGGCCAATGAACATCGCCAGCATCCCGGTCATCACCTGATGGAGACCCAACAGCACGGTCACATCAGCCCGCGACCAACCCCGCATCTCATCCGTGTAGGAATAGAGCAACAGTACCGGAACGAGCCCTATCGCCACCTGGAACAGCCCAACAATCGCCGTGGTGACGGAATGCGCCCGGAACTGGGCCTCGCGGACGAGCGCCAGGGAGAAGCATCCCCGCCAGAGCCGTCCATGCCGGGTGACTGCCGCCCACCATGTTCGATCGAAGGCAGTCTGGGCCGCGCCTTCGCTCATCTCACGCCCCCACTGCCGCATACGATCGCTTACCGCGTGACCAGATTGCCCGCGCAGTGACAACGAACAGCACCGTGTACATCGCTTGCAAAACCAATCCGGAGACGATTTCGCCCGGCGGCAGCTCACCGACGACGATCTCAAGCGGAAACGACAAGACAAACCGGAACGGTTGCGCGTCGATGAAGCCCCGCGCCCATTCCGGCATAAGGGCCAGCGGCACGAGTTGACCGGCCAGAACCATGACGAGCAGCGATCGGGCCCTCGCCAGCCCGGACACATCGTCTATCCAGAATGCCAGCGACCCTTCGATCACATCCAGCGAGAACGTGATGCAGGCCGCCAGCGCCACGCTTAGCGCCACGATCGCCCAACGCCAGGCTGGAGCGGACACGCTGACAGAATCCCGGAAAAACAATCCAAAGACGAGAATCATTGGCGCCAGAATCACCAGTTTGAAAGCCTTTTCGGCCAGATTGTTGGCGGCCATCTCGTAGAGAAATGAGCCGGGTCTGGCCAGCCAGACCGAAAGCCGACCATTGCGAATCTCCTCAGCCATGAACATGGAGAGCCAGGCCGACGTGAGCATTGACACCACGCCAAGCAACACGAAATAGCTGGTGAGATACGTTTGGTCGACCGGCAAATCGGCGCCACTGGCGATGGCAGTCTGCCAAATCAACACCGAGATGACTGGTCCCAGCACGATGCTCAGCATGTAGAACACAAAGTCACCGCGATAGGCGAGCGAATTCGCCATGTTGATCGCGATCATCCGGCGAAGGAGGCGCACGACCTCCGGGAAGCTCATCGGCCACGCCCGTCCACGGCGCCACCGAAGCCGCTGGCGAACAAATCCCGGATGATCTCCTCGACATCGGCATCGGCCACGCTCAGGTCGACGAGCGGACCCAGCCGGGGCAACGTCTCCAGGACGTAGTTCATCCGCTCGCGGCTTACTTCGAGCGAGAGCATCTGTCCCGAGGCGCCATCGCCCTCGATCGCTCTGACCTCAATTCCAGGACCGAGATTGCCGGGATCAATCGCCACGTCGTAGGTGGCGCGGATCAATTTTCGCGGCTGTACGCTCCGGACCAGCTCGACGAGGCCGCCATCGTAGGCAATGCGGCCATGATTCACGATCATCGCCCGGCTGCAGAGCGCCTCGATGTCGTCCATGTCATGGCTCGTGATCAGGATGGTGGTTCCACGCTGGCGATTAACCTCGACCAGGAAGGCGCGAACACGGGCCTTGGCGACGACATCGAGCCCAATCGTCGGTTCGTCCAGAAAGAGCACTTCGGGGCGATGCAAGAGCGCCGCAATCAGTTCCATCTTCATGCGTTCGCCGAGCGAGAGCTTCCGTGTCGGCACGCGCAGGAGACCTTCGACCTCGAGCATTGCCGCCAGTTCGTCAACGCTCGCGGCGAAGGTGGCGTCGCTGAGCCCGTACATCTCCTTGTGCAGCAGGAACGATTCCATGGCTGGAACGTCCCACCACAGCATCGACTTCTGACCCATGACGAGCGCAATGCGCCGAAGATAGTCGGTCTCGCGATCGAACGGTCGGTAACCAAGCACGCTGATCTTGCCGGACGCGGGATAGAGCAGACCAGTCAGCATCTTGAGGATGGTCGTCTTGCCGGCGCCATTGGGACCGAGCAATCCGACAACTTCACCGGTCCGAATCGAGAAACTGATCCGGTCGACAGCAAGCCTGGTTTCGTAGTTCCGGCGCACGACGCTGCGAAGCGCGCCGAGAAGACCGGGCGATTGCTGGTGAAACGAGTAGGTTTTGGTGAGATCGGTCACGCTGATCGCGACGTCAGCATCGACGTTGGCAGGCGTGGAGGCGCCTGACCTTGCCTGCTTCATCATGTCCACTGGTTCTCGCTTCGCCGAACGTGGATTCGGATCGGCCCGTATCGTCCCGGCATGCCCATTCTGGAAAGGCATGGGGAATGGCCATCAGCCAGGCCGTTGCCGGCGTTGACGATCGGGTCGAATGGGCATTTCTAGTGGGTGAGTTGAAAGCAGATTGGCGCCATGGAGGTCCTCGTCGTGGGGCGGATGGACGAGGTTCGAGTCTAGCACAGCGCCAGGAAGGGGCGAATTGGCTCGATCCAGATCAGGTGTCAAGTGCGGAACGAATGTCAGTATGGCTGAAATCGTCGCCGACGAAGAGGAGCGGCTCGTTCTTGTCGCGGGCGAGCGCGTAGGCGAAACAATCGCCGAAGTTAAGCTGGGCGCGCACCCCTCGGCCTTTGCCGTACGAGTTGTACGCCTCCCGAGCGATATAGGCCTGGAGTTCCGTGACAGGTTCGATTTCCGCACGAAGCACCTTGAGGAACTCATCCACGCGCTTTCGAAGCAAACGATTCTGCTGACGCTCGACGACGACAAACAGCTCGACAAGTGTGCCTGCGGATATGCGTGGTGTGCGAGCCTCCTGAATGGCAATAGTGAGGCGCTCGCTGCCGGACTCGTCTTGCAGAATCGCGACGATGGCGGAGGTGTCGACAATCACGTCGGCAACCCATACTCATCGTAGAGGAGGTCGCCATGGCGAATGGAAAGTGACGGTTCGACCCATAATGGCGCCGTACTGCGACCGATCTCCAACAGTTTATGCGCGAGCCCGTCGCGCTGCTCCATGGCCCGATCACGCTGAAGGCTCTCTTCCACCGCTTCACGCACAACGGCCGTCATGCTCTTGCCCTCGCGGTCCGCGAGCTGTTTCACCAGCCGGACGACTTCTTCGTTCTTGATATTCAATGCTGCCATGGTGATAGCGCCTCTACCTTTCCACCATTCAGTTCCACCATTCTACCATTCGCCCGGCAGGTGTGAGTGGGACGATGTCCTCTTGACCAAATCAGATGGTTATCTACGGGCGCGGCGTGTCGTCGCGGCGCGTCGGATTGGTTGGGATCGAGTCAAGCAGATCGACGCTGAACGCGACAAAGAGGGCGCTGAGCAGAATCCAGACCCCGGCGGGCCAGAACGACCACCAGTTTTCGCGGTCGGCGATGTCGATCGCGACAAGACCCACGATCAGGAAGAACCCGCCACCAAGCCAGATGCCGAGCAACGCGTTCGGCCCGACCCGGATCGCCCCGATCATGGCGCCGGTGAGCATTACGAACGCCCAGATCGGCCAAATCGCCCAAAATGTGGAGCGGTCGGTGAGCAGGTTAAGGACAATCAAGATTGTGGATGCGAGACCAGGAAGGATGAACACAATGCGGATGGCTGTATCGTTCATGCGATGCGGTACCTGCCCGTGACATGGAAGGCAACGTGCTCAAGAGTGTAGCCCCAGCATGTTCGCGGGCATGGGGGACAGCCGGAATACGGTGAACACCAGGACGGTAGGGCGCGCATACAATGGGCGAATGTCGCTACGTATAGCCCTCCACCGCTCGTGACGGCATGCCAATGGACTCCAAGATGGGGGAGCACCAGACGGATCGGCTCAACGGCAGCACGCGCCGAAGAAAGGGTTATGTCTATGGTTCACTTCGGCTACACACTTTCGAGCGAGGAGTTTCGACCCAACGACATCGTCGCCCATGCACGCCGGGCGGAAGAAATCGGGTTCTCGTTTGCGAGCATCTCCGATCACTACCACCCGTGGGTCGATGCCCAGGAACACAGCCCGTTCGTCTGGAGCACTCTCGGCGGAATTACCCAGTCGACGGAACGGCTTGAGATCATGACCGGGGTGACCTGTCCGATTATTCGCATCCACCCAGCGATCATTGCCCAGGCTGCGGCGACAGTAGCTGACATGCTGCCGGGTCGATTCATACTTGGCGTGGGAACAGGCGAGTACCTCAACGAGCATGTCACCGGCGCCCAGTGGCCACCGATCTCGAAGCGACAGGAGATGCTGATCGAGGCATTGGAAATCATTCGCGAGTTGTGGAGAGGGGAGTACATCACTCACTATGGTGAACACTTCACGGTGGAAAACGCGCGGATCTACACCTTGCCGGAATCGCTGCCGCCGATCTTTGTGGCCGCCTCCGGACCGGATTCCGGCGCCCTTGCGGGCGAGCATGGCGACGGCTTGATCAGCACCGCGCCCGCCGTTGAGGTGGTGAAGGCATACACCGGCTCCGGTGGCGACGCGGATCGGGTTTACGGCCAATTGACGGTCTGCTGGGGCGAGAACAAGGATGACGCCGTGCAAACGGCGCGAACTATCTGGCCAAACGCCGGGCTTTCCGGTCAGTTGAGCCAGGAACTGGCGCTGCCGCTCTACTTCGAGTCGGCGACCGAGTTGGTGACGCCGGAAATCATCCAGGAGCAGATCACCTGCGGGCCCGATCCGGAGCCGATCCTCGAGAAGATCAGGAATTACGCCGATGCCGGGTTCACCCACGTCTACCTGCACCAGATTGGACCCGACCAGGCGGGATTCCTGGAGTTCGCGAAGCGTGAAATCCTGCCGCACGCTTCTTCGATTGGATGATGCTCAATGAATGACCAGTCTCCGAAGGAAGCCGCCTTGCGGCGAATCGATGACGAACATGCGGCGTGGAATGCGTTGGTGGCGGAGGTCGGTGAGGAGCGCATGAATGAGCCGGGCCCAATGGGCGAATGGACGTTCAAGGACCTCACCTCGCACCTCACCGGGTGGCGCGATTATTCGATCTCCCGGTTCGAGGCGGTGCTCCGGGGCGAGAGTGACGCGCCATTCCCATGGCCACCGGTGCTGACTACCGACGATGAGATCAACAGCTGGATCCACGATACGTACAAGGACAAGCCGCTGGCCGAGGTGTTGTCCGACCACGACGCTACCTGGGATCGGCTACGGGAGGTAGTCCTCGAGATGCCGGACGAGTTGCTCACCGATCCGGACGGGTTCCCGTGGATGGAGGGAGACTCGCCCGGAAATGCGCTGGTATCAGGCAGCTACTTCGATCATTGGCACGAAGAGCACGAACCAACGGTTCGGGCCTGGCTCCAATCATCCCCTTCCAATTGAATGTCAACTCCCGAACATCACGCGATCCAGCCTAGCATCAAGGGACCAGTGAATGACCAACGACCAACACGATGACGACGAATCCACGATCAAGCTGCCACTGAGCGAGGAAACGCTCGACGCGCGCATTGTCGAACGGGAGCAGGGCAAGGTCCGCATCCACAAACGCGTCGAGACCGACCAGGTGCATGAGGATATTGAGTTGCACCGAGACAATGTCGTTGTCGAACAGCTGGCGCGTGACGAGATTGTTGCCGAGCGGCGGGAACCGTGGCGCGAGGGCGATGCGCTGATGATTCCCGTCTATGAAGAGGTGGTGGTGACCGAGAAGCAGCTCCGGTTGCGGGAGGTGATTCGAGTCTCGCGCGCCAGGCAGTCCGAGCAGGTGTCGGTTGAAGGCGAGGTTCGCCGCGAGGTAGTGGACGTCGAGCGAACCGACGGCTGACCTGCGGAATCCGGAAACATGAAAGAAGGGGCGTCGGGAATGGACGCCCCTTCTTTTATTGTCTTGGCGGTCAACGTTTCAGGCGACATCGCCATCGGCATTCGCTCGATTGATCAGAGTCCGGCCGCCTTACATTGCCGGCTCGTCAGGATCAGCGGTGCCGCCTTCCTGAACTTCGAACACGAACCCCTCCACGTATGGATCCGATTGACCATCCATGAACGCCATTGCCGTCTCGGCGTAGAACTGACGCGCTTCCTCGACCGTGCGCTCTCCCGTGGCCACATCGTTCGCCAGGTTGATCGCGAGGAAGTTCATCTCTTCCTTGTCGCACCGGGCGGACATCTCGCCCTTGGTCCGTTCCACGATCACGCTTCCGTCATACAGGGCGAGATCGTCATACGTTTCCGGCGGGGCTTGGTAATCGATGAACTGCTCCAGCAAATCGGGATGCGGCATCGGGAAGTCGTGCTGGACTACGTCGCGGTAGAGAATCGTCCGCTTCCATGGCGCATTATCGAACCAGATCAGGCGGCTGGCGGTTGCCTCGTGGGGCGGGCCGTACTTCCCCATCACCGTCTGCGCAACTTCCTGGGGAATCTCCGGCCATGCCGCGATGATTTCGTCAACCTGCTCCGCCGATACCGTGCTTGCCGCCGGCGTCGCATCCTGCGCGGCCGCCGGCGCATATTGCCCGGCGACTGTAATGCCCGCAAGCGCCCCGGCGGTTTTGCCCAATGTGCGCCGGTCAATCCTGTTTGTCACTCTGTCTTCCTTCCTCGAACAACGAAAAATGGATAAACTGATTCAGCCGCCAATGCCCGGCAATCATCAGGTAAAGTGGCGTCATTTTGAGGATACGCCTCTGCCAGCTTGTTGGTTCTCTGGCCGGCTGGAGGACTAGCCCTTGCGGGGCATTCCCGGGCGCGCCTACCAGGCAGCGCAGCAATCTTCTTGAAACGGGAGGAGCGGATCGCGCAGGGAGACGCTCAAACGGCAACGTAATACAGCGAATGTCACAATGGTGGCAATGTGATGGTTGGCGATCGAAGACTTTAAGATTCCTCGTTCCAAGGTCCCTCTCCGACATGGCGACTCGCGGATTGGCGTGCAGCGGCCCAAATCACCAGCAATGGGCGTTACACTGATAGCCACGAACCGACGAGGACAGTCCCGAGGAGACATGCCATGAACGATCGCTCCGAATCGGACCCGAAGCTGAGGCCCGAGGGCGGGACAGACTCGAACAGCGAGGCTACGGAAATTCCGAAGCGCGTCGGCATCGCCGCCGGCATGTTTTTCCCGGTGTTCATCGTCCTCGCCGTCGCCGCCGTCATCATCATTTTCTTCCTGGTTAGGTAGCGACTCAGCTCGCCGTAATCATCCGGTGTTGCGTTCGTCGCCAAGGTCGATGGCGCATGCTGGTTGCCGTCCCTGTCGTTTACTTGGCTCCGCCTGAACCATGGACCTCGATGAGTTCCTGGAAGCGTGGTTTGCGCGCGTACGAGAGCGTCGTCGCCAGGTAGGCGTTCAGGATGCGTTCGCCCGTTTGGGTAAGGGTATAGATCTTGCGTTTGAGGCCGGTGCCTGGCGCATCTTCCGTCGTGTGGGTGATCACGTTCAGCGAATCGAGACGGCGCAGGGCCCGGTGCAGACTCTGCTCGTCGACCCGGAGGTGTCCATCGGAGAGTTCATCGATAAACACTCGAAGCTGCCCGGACCAGGAGGGCGCGGCGGACAGCGAGAGGAGGATGAAGAGCACCAGCGTGCTCTTCTTGTGGGTGTCCACCCAGGAATTCACGATCGCTTGCTCATAGCTGGTGAGATCAGATATGGACATCTTCATGCCCCTTGCTGACAAGTGCGCCAAATGTGTGGATCAGGAGCCCGACGCCCCAGAACAGGCTCATGCCGAACAGCGCGGGATACCAGCCATTGTCGATCAGGTCCCGATTTCCGATCAGGACCAGCACCCCGGCGTGAAACCAATAGCTGCCGTTGACCAGGATGTAGCCGCAAAGATGGACGAAATACTCGCCGTAGGCGCGCATGCGCAACCGCTTTCGATGCCGGTACTGGAAGTATCCGTAGTAGATGGCCACCAAAACCAGCGGAAGGGTCGATCCCACTGTGATCCGGTTGTCCGCCACGAACGCAATGATGAGTTGGACGATGGTGACGCCGCCGAGCATGACCAGGGCGAAACGAACGAGTTCCTGACTGGAAATCGGGAGGGCGCCGGTGGGCTTGATGGACATTCGGTTGTTCTCCTTCCTCATCGGTACTGTACTACTGGTATAGTACCATCGCCATCGTCGCCTTGCAACCCCGATGATCTGATCTTTGCCGCTCCCTGAAGACAATCGGGTGTGATTCAGATTCTGGTGTCGATGACGCTAGGCCAGCTGAGGGATCTCGGAGGGGAGGACTAACAGGCCCTGATCCTCATCTGGACATCCCGGATCTGGCCCGTGTATGTCCTTCCGCCCAAGCTCAGGTCAACCGGGCCGGCCGAACCGTCACAGGGTTTGCGTGGGGCCGGTCGCTGTCGGGGGAATTGAATAGCGTGTGCGTCGATGCCCTTATCCTTGGCCTCATCCCAAAATGTGAATCGCGCCCAAGATATTTCATCTTCCGAGATTACTTATGGTAAGATAAATGGAGTTGGAAACAGAGATTGAGGTGGTCATTGATTCCGTTCGTCTCCTTGGCAACGAGGCTGCCCTCGCCGCCGGGCGAAGCATTCACCGTCTCCAGTCATCATCGCCGACGTTCCGCGCTCCTCCTTTGGCCGATGTTGCTCGCCTTCGTCCTGCTTGGCGCACTGCTTCCCATGCGAGCCGATGCCCAGTCCGAAACTGACTCCGCCGCCAGTGACGAACTCGTCTACGTGGTTCCAATTCGGGGCACGATCGAGCCGGGAGTTGCCCACTTCCTGGAACGCTCGCTGGATGAGGCCGCGAATGCCGGAGCCAGCGTGGTCGTGCTCGATATCAACACGCCGGGAGGACGCCTCGATACCGTTTTGCAGATGCGCGAGACGATTCTCGCCAGCAACCTCCGGATCGTGTCCTTCGTCAACCGCGAGGCGTTTTCGGCGGGAGCGTTGATCACGATTGCCGCCGACGAAATCTGGATGGCGCCGGCCGCCGTCTATGGGGCGGCGACGCCCGTCCTCGGCGGAACCGGCCAAACAGCGGATGCGAAGACGGTGTCAGCGGTGCGGGCAACCTTCCGGGCGACGGCCGAAGAGCTCGGGCGCGATCCGCTGATAGCCGAGGCGATGGTTGATCCGGCGGTCGTGATTGAGGGACTCGATTCCGCCGACACGCTCGTCTCGCTTTCCTTTGAGCAAGCGCGGGAATGGGGATACGCCGATGGCGAGGCCGAGGATGTGCCCGCCTTGCTGACGGCGCTTGGTTTGGAGAGCGCCGCCGTCACCGAGATGCGGAAAAGTCCAGTCGAGCATCTTGTGCGATGGATAACCGACCCAGTGATGGCGACGGTGCTGATTACGTTAGGCCTGTTCCTGATCATCGCCGATGGCCTGTTCGCCGGGTTTGGCGTGGCCGCCGCAATCGGCGCAACGTGCCTCGGCCTGTTCTTTTGGGGACACAACCTGGCTGGGTTCGCGGGTTGGGAGGATTTGTTGCTGATCGCAATTGGTCTGGTCCTGATCGCGCTCGAAATATTCGTGATTCCCGGGTTCGGGGTCGCTGGCATCTCCGGGATCGTCGCCCTCGCCGCTGGCCTGGTGTTGAGCATGACCGGGCGCGGCGTGCGCAACTTCGAGCTGACCGACGACGTGATCCGGGCAGGTTGGATAGTCACGATTTCGCTCGGGATCGTGCTGGCTGCCGTCATCGGACTCGCATTCCTCGCCCCACGGATTGCAGGCAATCTGGTCCGGGGTGAACGTGGGTTCAGCTGGCTGGCGTTGTCGGCCACTGTCGAAACTGTCGATGAGCGGCGGCGATCGACCAGTTCCGGGCGACCGGGTTGGCTTGTTCGGATGTCCGGGGGCCAGGGTGTGCTCGAACGGGACGATCTGCGCTTGCCGGACGGTCCGGAGCAGACGGTCGAGAAGGATTCGAACAGGCCGCATTGATCTGTTTAGACGCTCGTCGCTGACGGCGCTCACGCGAAAGGTCCGCATTCATGTCTGGTGACGCCATCACCGTGATTATCGTACTGGCTATCATTCTTGCCCTGGTCATCGGATTCTTCCACTTCGTGCCCGTTGGGCTATGGATAACCGCGATCTTTTCCGGGGCCAGAGTCGGGCTCGGAACGTTGATCGGAATGCGCCTGCGCAAGGTGAACCCTAACGACATTGTCCGACCCTTCATCAGCGCGATAAAGGCCGGACTCGACCTCGACGTAAGTCAGATGGAGGCGCACTTCCTGGCCGGCGGCAATGTGGGGCGCGTCGTCCAGGCGCTGATCTCGGCCGACCGGGCCAATATCGAGCTTCCCTGGAAGCGGGCAACCGCAATTGACCTCGCCGGTCGCGATGTGCTGGAAGCGGTGCAGGTCAGCGTCAATCCGAAGGTGATCCAAACACCGCGAGTTTCAGCGGTGGCCAAGGACGGCATTCAGCTCGTGGCCGTCGCCCGCGTCACTGTCCGCGCCAATATCGACCGGCTTGTCGGTGGCGCCGGTGAGGAAACGATCATCGCCCGCGTCGGCGAGGGCACCGTGTCTTCGATCGGTTCTGCCTCATCGCACAAGGAGGTGCTGGAGAACCCGGACCAGATTTCTCGCTACGTGCTGGAGCGAGGACTCGACGCCGGCACCGCGTACGAGATCCTGTCGATCGACATCGCCGATGTCGACGTCGGGCGGAACATCGGCGCCGAGTTGCAGACCGACCAGGCCGAAGCCGACAAAAAGATTGCCCAGGCCAAGGCCGAGGAACGCCGCTCGATGGCGCTTGCGGCCGAGCAGGAGATGCGCGCGCGCGTGGTCGAAGCCGAGGCCCAGGTGCCGCTGGCGCTGGCCGAGGCATTTCGCACTGGCCGGTTGGGGGTGATGGACTACTACAAAATGGAGAACGTCCAGGCCGACACCGCCATGCGCGAATCCATAAGTGACGATGGCCGCAGCAGCCAGCAGTCTTGATGACCGCTGATTGGCATGAACCGGAATGACATCACTTCCGCACGAGAACACGCCAGCTTCGTGCTGGTGAAGGAGGGAACAGTGGCATGACCGCGTGGCGTGACCTGCTAACGGCATTGCGGCGAGGCGCCCGATCGAGACACTTGCCTCCACGCAGCCGACCGACATCGCTGTTCGAAGCTGGTTCAGTCGGAAGCGGCGAGCGCCAGGTCCCTTCGCCCGATCCAAACTCTCGCGCATCAGAACCACGGTTTCGCCGTCAGAATCTCTATCCGGAAGCGCCCGTGGAAGTTGACCCCTCCCTGCGCCGGAGGCGTGCGGAGCCCGTTGCGGCGCGGCGGCGAACGGATTCACGCGCCGCGCTGCGGGTGGCGCTGAGTTCCTCCGGCTCATTGCGTACGGCGGTGTTGTTGCGCGAAATTCTCGATCCCCCGGTGGCGCTCCGGGAGGATCGACGATAGAGCCGTTTACGAGCGTCAGCCGGGGCCGCTCGGACGCGTCGGCCACGCTCAGGAGAATCAGGGTCGAACCGAGCGTTCGGTCATCGAGCCTGTTTCGGACAACAAGGGCATCACCGGTTCTATTTCGAGAACAGTTCCATTGCGTTCTCAAAACTCAAACTGTGGCGAGGTCTGGCTCAGCAGTGCTGTCTTCGGCGCCATGGACCCGGCGCCTTGCAATTCGTCGTCAATCGTGGCGACAAGTCGCTTGACATCCGCGGATGCCGAATCATGCATCGCTTCCGCGACAATCAAGACAGCCGTCGTCGTATCCCGCACCGCCGAATGGGCGCTCTGTCGATTGGTCCAGCGCCGGGCATGAGCGTGCCCCGCGTTGTCCGCGAAGATCACCTCATGCGCCTCGGGATTCTCGACCTCGCCAGCGAACGTCACATACGTTTCAGTGCCTGAAGCATAACGAACCTCGACCCATTCTGTGATCTGTGCAGCGTCAAGCACCGCCACCGGGATCGCGAAGGCGAGCGAGATCGAATTGCAAAGGTCGATCAAGGGGTGAATTCGCGGGAGCGCCCCTTCTTTCCTGAAACGTCGAAGCAGCGACTCCGATGCGCAGCGATACTGGGTGGGCTTCAGCCCCATTCTCGAAAAGGCGCGGCGCCAGGCCTGGATCTCGGGGAGTTCGGATTCCGGGCCAGCGGCAAGCCGCTCCTCTGCGATCCCATTGAACTTCGCGATCCGCGGATCGACCGAGAGATTCGTGTCTACTCCGTCGGCGTAGAGCACACCAACAACCAGCTCCGGGAAATCTCGCCAGATCTCGTTCGAGTGCCGAAAGTACATGCGCTTGCCTTGTTGTCGCGAACCCTGCATTTACCTGTCTGTCAGCGCCAGCCTGGCGCCGAGCGCAACAAACGAACCTGCGAAAACGCGTCGCATCCAGGTCCTCACCCTGGGCCGTGAGACGACATGGCTGCTTACCGCCGCGGCAAACGCGCCATAGGCGCCGAACACGACGAACGTGAGCAGCATGAATACAGCGCTCATCTCCAACATTCGCGGCAGGGCGCTTGGCTCATCGGCGTCTACGAACTGCGGCAGGAACGCAAAAAAGAATATTGTCAGTTTTGGATTGAGAACGTTGATGAGGATGCCGGAGACGATCACGCTCAATGCCGATCGAGACCCGGTCTCTTTCTCAACAGCGAGGGCGCCAGTTTCCTTGAGCGTTGACCAGGCCATGTAGACAAGATACGCCACACCCAAGTACTTCAGCGTCTGGAACGCCAGTGCGCTCGTGTGCAGCAGGGCCGCGAGACCCGTCAGTGCGGCGACTATGTGCGGGATGATGCCAAGTGTGCAACCGACCGCGGCAACCACGCTCGCTCGGGCTCCACGCGCGAGCCCAGCGGCCAGCGTATAGATCACGCCCGTGCCAGGCGTAGCGACGATGATCAACGTCGTGATCAGAAACTCGATGTTCACGGTGGCCCTCCGGTCAAAGCGGCACGCTTGACGACAATGACCCGAGCCTGCCGTCAAGCGAAGATTGCGAAATCCGCCGACGAGGGCATCGGCGCCGATCGAGGCGCCGCAACCGGACACGAATCAGCCACCGCTGGCGATAGTTCGCAACTCCTTGATCCGTTCGTCATAGTCCAACTCGTAGACTGCCCGGACATCGAAGCTCATCAGGTCCATGTACGGTGACAGGAACTTCGTCACGTCGCGCGGGTCGTCGTACTTGACGATGATGAATCCCGCTCCACCACCCGCCAGGTTGTACCAGCCGATGATATTGTCGGGATTATTCTCTCCGGCGTCATGTTGTTGAACCATGCGCTGAGCAACCATTTCGCGGCTGACGTGTGGAAACCAGGTGAACGAGCAGTAATAGAGCATTCGGTGTCTCCTCCATGGATTATTCGCCTCTCCAAAGTATATGGGCGCGACCATCCTCGGGCAACGCCGACCTGGCCGGTTCGATGCGTCGCTTCCAGCAGGTTTCCGCCTCATGACTCTTCGGGAGGCTGCGCTGCTCATGGCTTTTGTTACACTCGGGAAGAGGTCGATCGCGGCACTTCGTCGCCATGACAGTTTGAATTAGAGCAATCAACCAGGTTGTGATGGACAGTGTTCCAGCCATATCGGTTTATTCAGGAGTTCCAAATGAGCGCAAACGATTTGCCAAAGGACCGGCAGGGAGAGGCCAACCTGCCCGATGTCGATCGTTCAGGGTCCAAGGTTGGGGATGCAGGCGCCGCCGGCGCCGGATCGGGAAGTAAACACGACTCCCCGCGGGACACCGGCGCCAGTGTCCGCGTTCCGTTGGCCGAGGAGACCCTCGACACCCGTGTCGTCCAAACACAGATTGGGAGCCTGTTGATCCACAAGCACATCGAGACGCAGACGCTTCACGACGAAGTGGAACTGCATCGCCAGGATGTGGCCCTGGAGCAGCTCGCGATGGAAGAGCTTGTGGATGAGCGGCGCGAGCCATGGTACGAGGATGGGATGCTCATCATCCCGGTCTACGAGGAAGTCCTGGTCACGGAAAAAAAGCTGATGTTGACCAAACTCGTTCGTGTGCAGCGCAAGGAACGAATCGAAAAGGTGATGATCGATGGCGATGTCCGCAAAGAGGTGCTGACGTACGAATCAAAACCGGTGGTCGATTGAGCGTGGCCCTGCCAAGACATTGCGGCGGAGTTCCGTTCACCTGTGAACGAAAACGGTTTCTGGGCACCGTCGCCGAGATCGTCGCCCGAGACCGGGCGCAGTGGAAACATTGACCATGCCAATCTCCCGCGAACCCCGCGCAATGCCGCCGGCAGTCCTCGCCGCGATCGACGCGCAACGCGAGGAAACTCTCGCTGATCTCCTCCGCCTCGTCGCCCAGCCCAGCATCAGCGCCCAGGACATCGGCATCCAGGAGTGCGCGCAGCTCGAAATGGAGCTGCTGCGCAAGGCCGGTCTCGGGCCACGATTGCTCGAAACGACCGGTCATCCGATGGTCTACGCCGAATCGCTCAAGGCGCCCGGCAAACCGACCGTCCTCTTTTACGGGCACTACGACGTCCAGCCACCCGATCCGCTCGAACTTTGGCTCTCGCCGCCGTTCGAACCCGAGATTCGCGAGGGCCGCATCTACGGTCGCGGCGTCGCCGACAACAAGGCCCAGCACTTCAGTCACATCGCCGCGATCCGCGCCTGGCTGACGGCCACCGGGTCGCTGCCGGTCAATGTCAAGGTGTTGCTCGAAGGCGAGGAAGAAGTGGGCAGCCCCCATCTCGACGAGGCGGTCGACCGGTACAGGGACCTGCTCACCGCCGACCTCGTCTACACCTCGGACGGCCCAGTCACCGACGACCAGTACCCGGAAATCTCGTTCGGAGTCCGCGGCCTGCTCTACATCGAACTCCGCGCCACTGGCCCAAACCGCGATCTTCACTCCGGCCATTGGGGAGGAGTCGCCCCCAACCCGATCTGGACGCTCGTCCGCGCGTTGAACACGATGCTCGACGCGCACAACCGAGTGCTGATCAATGGATTTTATGACAACGTCAGTGAGCCGACGCCCGGAGCGCGAGCGGCGATGGAGGCGCTCCCCTTCGACATCGGCGAGGCGATTGGCCGGATCGGTCTGACGGAGATGACCCCTCCCGCCGATCTTCCTTACGCCGACAGGATCATGGCCCAACCGACGCTCAACATCGCCGGCTTCACCGGCGGGTACGGCGGACCGGGCAGCAAGACGATCATCCCCAGCACGGCGACGGTGAAGATCGACATGCGTCTCGTCCCGGACCAGCACCCCGACGAGATCTGGGAGAAGGTTTCCATCCACATCGCTGAGCACGCGCCGGAGGTCGAGGTCGTGCGCCTCGACGGCGGCATGATCCCCTCGTACACACCGGTCGAGCACCCACTGGCCGATGTCGTCCGCGATGCGATCGAGACCGGCTTCGGGAAACGCCCGATCGACATTCCGCTCGTCGGCGGCAGCCTGCCCGACGCCGTCTGGACGAAGACGCTCGGGCTGCCCTCGTTCCTCGTTTCCTACGGCGATCCAGCCCAGGCCAACCACTCCCCCAACGAGAGCTACGCTGTCGCCCGCATCTGGCAAGGCATCCACACCAGCGCCGCCCTCCTCGCTGGCCTGGCTGATTCCCTTCCCGTCATTCCGAGGAAAGAGGAATCGGCCCCGCTGGATACCGGCAAAGCCGGGGAATGCTTCGCTGGCGCTCAGCATGACGGCAAGCGAGACACAATGGCGTGAACGAATTGGAGCCTCAATGAACAGCTTCCTTACCCACCTCGAATGCACCGCCTGCCACGCGACGTATCCGGTGGACGAACTGATCAAGACCTGCCCGGCGTGCGCCAAGGTGCTCTACGCTCGGTACGACCTCGATGGCGCCGCCCAGTCGATGACGAAGGCGGCGCTGGCCAACCGCCCCTGGAACCTCTGGCGCTATGCCGAAATCCTTCCCCTCCGGGATCGCGCCAACGCCCTTACCCTCGGCGAAGGCGGGACGCCGCTCCTTCCGGCGCCCGCGCTAGGTCGGCTCTTTGGCCTCGCCAACCTGGTCGTCAAGGACGAGGGTCAGAATCCAACCGGCAGCTTCAAGGCGCGCGGGCTCGGCGTGGCGGTAGCGCGGGCGAAGGAACTTGGCGCAACCGCCGTTGCGATTCCCTCCGCCGGCAACGCGGCTGCCGCGATGGCCGCCTACGCGGCCCGCGCCGGCTTGCCGGCCATCGTCGCGATGCCGGAGGACACCCCTGAGGTGATGAAAGCGGAGTGCGTGGCCTACGGGGCCAGGGTGCTGCTCGTCAAGGGGCTGATCAACGATGCCGGCACGATCATCCGCGACGGCGCCGAACGGTACGGCTGGTTCGATGTCTCGACGCTGAAGGAACCCTACCGCGCTGAAGGCAAGAAGACGATGGGCATCGAACTTGCCGAGCAACTCGGTTGGCGCCTGCCGGACGTGATCATCTACCCCACCGGCGGCGGCACCGGCATCGTCGGAATGTGGAAGGCGTTCGCCGAGTTGGAAGCGATGGGCCTGATCGGACCCAAGCGACCGAAGATGATCGTCGTCCAGGCCAAGAAATGCGCTCCGATCACCCGCGCCTTCCAGGCCGGCGAGCGACACGCTCCAATGTGGGAGGACGCGGAGACGATCGCCCCAGGCATGCGGGTGCCGATCGCGATCGGCGATTACCTGATCCTCGACGCCCTCGGCGAAAGCGGCGGCACGGCGCTGACCGTCACCGACGACGAGATGCTGGAGGGGATGCGCCTAACGGCCTCGCATGAAGGTCTGTTCGTCTCGCCAGAAGCCGGGGCGGCGGTGATCGCCGGACGAATCCTTCGCGAACGAGGCTTCCTCGCCGCCGACGACGAGGTCGTGATCTTCTCCACCGGCCTGGGCCTGATGCACACCGACCTGATCTCCACGGGTGAGCTGCCGGTCCTCGACCCGTCGGACCCAGGCGCACTCACCGGACTGGAGTAAACGCTTTCACCTCTGCCGGATGGAAAGCCGCTCCCCGGCGCCAACGCGTCGCTGGTTCATATAGCGATCACTATCGTGCGCTCGGTTCACCATGCGGTGAACAATCACCACGCTGTGTTGCCCTATCCAGCACCCGTAAGAAAGGATATACTCGCCCTGGAGGGGTGATGATTCGCCCCGGGGTTGCCGCGTTTCCCCGTACCCACGCGGCTGACGGAGGGGACTGCCAGCATTGGCGGTTCTTTTTGTTTGTCCAAACGCGGAGCGGAGCAAGGCAGGATGTCCGAACTTACCCTCGCCACGATCATCTTTGTGGCGACGTACGCCTTGATCATCAGCGAGCGGCTTGATCGCTCCGTGGTCGCCCTGGCGGGCGCCGGGTTGATGATGGCCGTGGGCGTGCTCGACCAGCAGCAGGCGTTGGAGGCGATCGATGCCAACACAATTGCGCTCCTGGTCGGCATGATGATCATCGTCAACGTTCTGAAGCAAACCGGCGTCTTCCGGTATGCGGGCTGGCAAACGGCAATCGCGCTCGATGGCGATCCCTGGAGAATGCTTGTCGGGTTTGCCTTGTTCACTGCCGTTGCATCGGCCTTCCTCGATAATGTCACCACCATCCTCCTGATGGTCCCGGTCACCATCGCGATCACGGAGGACCTTGGTCTTGACGCCCGCCCCTTCTTGATCACCCAGGTCATCGCCAGCAATATCGGCGGTACCGCCACCCTGATCGGCGACCCGCCCAACATCCTGATCGGCAGCGCCACCGGACTCACCTTTATCGACTTCGCCGTCAACCTGGCTCCAGTGGTCCTCGTGCTGCTCGCACTGATGTTCGTGGGATTCTGGCTCGTCTATGGCCACCCCAGTACTCTCGGCCAACCCAGCGCCGAAGGCCGTCAAACTCTCGCTGCGGCGGATGCCCGCGTCCACATCGGCGACAAACGGTTGCTTCGGCGTTCGCTGATCGTGTTGGCGCTGACCATCGCCGGATTCGTGCTCCACGGCTTTCTGGACTATGAGGCCGGGACGATCGCAATGTTTGGGGCGGTCCTGCTGCTCCTGCTCAGCCGTGTCGACCTGCACGGCGTGCTGGCTGAGATTGAATGGCCGACAATCTTCTTCTTTATCGGCCTCTTCATTCTCGTTGGCGGGATCGAGCAGATCGGACTGCTCGACCGGATTGCGACGCGGGCGGTCGAGCTTACGGGTGGCGACGTGGCCCTGACCGCGCTCGTGTTGCTCTGGCTGGCGGGAATCGCCTCGGCGCTGGTCGACAACATTCCAGCCGTCGCCACCCTGATCCCGCTCACGTTTGCCGTGGCGCGATTGATGTTCCCCGATCTTGCCGGCCTCGACAACGGAGCGTTCGCTGTTCATCCCGATGTCGTTCCACTCTGGTGGGCACTGGCGCTTGGCGCTTGCCTTGGCGGCAACAGCACGCTTGTTGGGGCGTCAGCCAATGTGGTCGCGGTTGGCATCGCCGAGCGGCGGGGAGACCACATCGGGTTCTGGGGGTTTACCCGGATCGGCGCTCCCTTCGCGCTCGTGAGCCTGATCGTGGCCAGCCTCTACCTGTGGCTGCGTTACTTCGCCTTTTGACAGGGATCCGGTCGGGTGCGGGAAACCGGCATGCCAGCAGGTCTTCCCGGCAGACATCCGGCAGGTTCGGAATCCCTACTCTTCCTCGCCGGAGGCGTCGCGGGCGCCATTGCGTAGGAACAGGGCGAACCCGACAGCAAACAACCCACACGCGATCAGCCAACTCGATCCCGCCGACGAAGCCTGGCCATTCCAGATCCAGGCCGCGGGGGACCAGATCCTCTCCGGCGCGCCGTTCATGGCGGTGAACACCGCAATCGCGGCGATGGTGACCGGGGCCAGCCAACTGATCCGGGCATCGAACCAGCTTCCGACGAGCAGCGCGGCGCCGGTCATTCCCAGCCCGTTCCGCGTGGCTACCAGCGGAAGGTCGACTTCTGGCGCTCGTGACGTCCACATCGCGAGAAATACGGCGGACACGCCGATCCCGAGCACAAGCAGGAGGCCGATGTGGAGCAGGCGGAGTCGTGCCAGGGAGCTGGCGGCGGTCCGCTCGGACTCGCCGAATGGAGACCAGGCGCTGATCCCGATTACTGCGGCGACCAGCGCCGGAATCACCTGGACGGTGGCGAATTGCTTGAGGACTTCGAAATCGCCCCAGCCGCCGGTGGCGTCGAACGAGGCCAATCCCTGGAGCACGCCGTAGAGACTTCCAGCGCCGATCACGAGGGCAGTGCTGCCGAGCACCCCTCGGGTCAGCAAGTGGAGCACGGCCAATCTGGGCCAACCGTGTCCGAACCATCCAACTCCAGGGATATGTAGCCTGATTACGCTCATGGCAAGTCCTCCAACGTGAGGGTTCCGGCCCGCAGCGCGTCCCAATTGGCTTCGAGCCAGGCACGTTGGTCAGTTTCGGGCAGCGCGCCGAAGCGATCGGCCGCCGATTCGATATCCGCCTGCTGCGCCATCAGCGCCGCATCGTCGATCTCGAATCGCATGCTGTTCGCGGTCTCGTGGAGTTCCTGGGGCACTTCGGAGGGATAGCCGAACGCCCATTCGTCCGGATTGCCGGTCGCAAAGATATCGTCGCCCGACCACCCGGAGGGGGTTCCAATGCCGGCGCGCTCGGCAAGCCAGTAAAGGATCGCGAGCTGGGAGGCCGGGCGGCTTGCGCCGCCACCCATCTCCATCGTGCGGACGACCGGGAACAGTTCCACCGCCACATCGACCGCCGGATTGAATCCGCGAAGCGAGCGAAACTGGACCTCGGCGGCATCCGGCCGCGCCTCGTTCGGTCCTTCGCCGTGCAGCCATTGGGTCCGCACGCCGTCGAGCCCGATCAGTGGGCCAGTCATGCCGGTCACGATCCGGATCGCATCTTCGAGAAGCGGTACGTACGCCGGATGGACGCAGACTTCAACGCCGGTCTCAATCGCGCAGGTGGGTTCGTAGGGGACCGCCACCCGATCGTCGAACATCGGTTGGGTGGTCGTCATCAGGGCCGATCCGCCGAACCAGGCCATCGCCACCGCGCCCACGCCGAGCAGCGAGCCAACGATCAGCCACCGCCGGGCGAGGGTCATCAGCGCCACAGCCAGAACGATCAGCCCAGTCAACCAGACAACACCTTCGATGACGTGATCATCCGGCGACTGGCGATAGATGTCCTGGCCAACGCGCCAGGCGAGATCCATTGGCGTAAGCTCCGGCAGACGCACAAAAAGGTCGAAGAATCTGAAAATCTCATCCAGGAATACTGTCCCATAGGTCACGGCGACGGCCAGCAGGGTCGAAAACCGGCCCGGCACGTAGCGGCCGATCGGCACGCCAATGGCCCCCGCGAGCACGATCCCGAGCGCGCCGGTGAGCGCGAGACTGGCGTCGAATCCTCCCCATGTCGCCCGCTGGAGCGCCAGGGCCGCGTAGCACCCAGCGACAATCGCGTAGCCGAGCACGCCCCAACCGGCGGTTGCGGCAAGCACCGACAGATCGCGAACGAGCGGATTGCCCGGCGCCGATTCGATGAATTCGTCGACGTGGCGGCGGTGATCGCGGCTCGCCGTCCAGGCGGCGAGCCCGGCCGTGACCGGCGCGATGTACATGTACGACTGCACGGTCGCGAAGTTCATCATCTTCCAGAGCACGACGCCACTCTCGAACAGGTTGGTGGAGGCAAACACGAGCCCGAGACCCACCATCACTGGGAGGAGGTAGATACCCTGGCACCCCTTGATATCGAGCCAAAGCATCATGAAAAACAAGCGGATCGTGGCGATCGGACCGAGGGGACGCGCGAGGTACGCCCGCCGGGCGGGACCGGACGCCAGGGGCGTTCGGTACGACAGGGAACTCATGGCAAGTCCTCCAGCGTCAAGGTTCCGGCGCGAAGTTCATCCCAGTTTGCTTCAAGCCAGGCGCGTTGCGCCGCCGCGGGCAGCGCGGCGAAGCGGGCGACCACCGCATTGAATTGCGGCTGGAACGCGGCGAGCTCGGCTTCATCGTATTCCGGTGGATACCAGTTCAGTCCCTCCGTTGAGGCTTCGGTGTGCGACACCTCCACGGGATACCCGAAAAACCATGCGTCCGTGTCGTCCTGGCCGGATTGATCGGTCAGCCATTGCAGGATTGCCAATTGGCTCGCCGGCCTCCCGCCAGCCTCGATGAACTCATCTTGCGTCGTTGGAAACACCTCGTCGACAATTGCCCAAAGCTGATTACGCCAGTCGAATCCACCAAGCAACCCATCTTCGGTGGAGAGCTCTCTCCACGGTCCGCTCTGCCGCCAGGTGGTTGGCACGCCATCGAGCCCGGCGATGGGCGAGAGGACAACGCCCATGAATTCACTCGACTCGTCGAGCCGGGCCTCGTAGGCCGGATGCACGCAGACCTCGATCCCCGATTGCGCCTGGCACGACCACGTGAACGAGACGGTTGGCTGCTCCCACGGGCTCAACACGCTCTCGCGCTGGATGAGCGGCACGGCGGCGGTCCCGGCAATCCCCACCGAGATCGCCAGGCCGCCCCAGGCGACGGCGCTCCGGTTCCGGACCAGCGCGGTGGCCGCGATCACCACGGCAAGCACCGCAGTCAACCAAATGAGCGTTTCCCAAACGAAGTGAAGCGGCGAGGAGACCTCTGCCCAGTTCACGATCGTCAGCCCCCAGGGCATCAGCAACTGCAAGGGCTGTTCGTAGCTGTAGCTGTCGCCAAAGACGACGCCTTCTGGATTTGTGTGGACGGTGGTCTGCTTCCAGGCGTCCGAGCCGATGGTCAGGAGGAAGGTCACGCCGAGAGCCAGGATCGGGCTGAATTTGCTGGGGACGAGCCGGCCGATCAGTCCTCCGATCCCGGCGAAAACCGGGATCGCCAAGGCGCCCGCCACGATCAGGCCAAGATCGGGGCTGCCCCACGTCGCCTCGGTTATCCCTTTCCAGGCGAACCAGGCGAAGACGAGGCCGTACCCGATCAATCCCCAAAGGGCTGCGACTCCGAGATTGACCAGATCGCGGCGAACGGCCACCATCGGCACGGACTCGACGAGGCCGGTCGTTCGGCACCGGCGATCCCGATCCGCCAACCAGGTGGCGAGGGCGGCGGCCAGCGGCGCGATCACCGCGTACGACCGCAACGACGCAAAACTCAACTCGCGCCAGAGCACCACCCCATCGTAGTTTTCGTAGAAGGCGGCGAAGACACCCAGGCCAACCATCACCGGCAACAGCCAGTAGCCCTGGGAGCGGCGGAACTCGAGCCAGAACAGGGAGACAAGCGAGCGGAGCGCTTCGCCCAAACCGGTGTAGTCGCGCCGCTGCGCGTCCGACGCCGGCATGGGTGGAGAGGATGTCAAGGCGCTCATCGTGTGGATCCTCCGTAAAATAAAACTGCCTGTTGGCCTGGCGCTCCGCTGGACACCCGGCGAAGCCGTTAATATGTCATTCCGCCGACCCTCACGTCATTTCGAGCGCAGTCGACAAATCTCTTCGCCGCAGCGAACCATTCATGCCGACCCCACGTCATTTCGAGGAACGAGAAATCCCTGCGCGAAGCGCTTATCCGTCATTCCGCCGGGAGGCGCAGCCGACCAGGTGAATCTCGCTCCGCAGGGCCATGAGCACCAATGCTCACTGCGGAAAGGCCGTCACCGATTGCGGCCGCGAACGGTGGTCAGCACCGATCCGTAGCCGCGCTCGATCGCGGAGTCGCCTCCACCCTCGCCCGGGACCGCGCCGAGGTCGGTGAGATCGACCGGGTTGCCCCGGAACACGATCTTCCCGGCTTCCATGATCGCCACCTCGTTGCAGGCGATCGCGACATCCTCGACAAGATGAGTGCAGACAAAGACCGTGGAGCGCGCTCCCATCTCCCGCAGCAGGCCCCGGAACAAGACCCGCTGCTCCGGGTCGAGACCGACCGTCGGTTCGTCGAGCAGGAGCAGTTCGGGTTCGTTGACGATCGCCTGGGCGATCCCAACTCGCCGCAACATGCCGCCGGAAAGCGATTTCATCCGCGTTCGCGCCCGGTCCTCAAGACCGACCCGCCCGATCGCCAGCGCGACGGCGGCCTTGACCTGGCCTGGGGGCATTTCCTTGAGCAGCGCGAAGTATTCGATGAACTCGAAGACAGTGAAGTTCGGGTAGTACCCGAATTGCTGCGGGAGGTATCCCAGCCGCCGCCGGATCTGGCGCATCTCGTCGTTGTTGCCCGGATCGCGCCCGAGCAACCGGATCGAGCCGTGCGACGGTTTGAGCACCGTCGCCAGGGCTCGCAAGAGTGTCGTTTTCCCAGCGCCGTTCGGTCCAAGCAGGCCGAAGACGCCCGTTCCCGCCGCGAGATCGATGCCGTCCAGCGCCTGGTGGCGACCAAAGGCGTGCCGTACGTCCCGCAGGACCACGCCCGTGGCGCCCGTCCGCTCGCCAGGAGCGGCAATCGTTCCCGGTCTCGATGCTGTCGTTACAACCATCCGGCAAGTTCCCTTCGTTTGGCTCCATCGCCGCTCATCCAAAGGGTCACCCCGAGCGAAAGTGCGGTGATGAGCAGATAGACCGGTCCCAACGTTTGCAAGGCCGATTGCGAGACGGCGGCCGCAAGCTGCTCATCCGGATATTGCGCGGCGAGGATGATCGCGCCCCAGACGGCAAGCGCCAAGCCCCCGCCGATCGTCGCCGAGTGGAACACCACCGCTACCGCCAGTCCAAGCAACGAGATCGCCACCATCGGCAGCAGCCACAGCAGGGTCACATTGGCCGCGCCCGGCACGATGAGGGTGGCGATCGATCCGAGTATCGCGTTGGTGACGAACACCACGCTCACCCGGAGCAGGAGAATCATCCGCGCCGAGGTCGGCATCGTCCGTGAAATCTCGTAGGTCGGATCCGCCCCGGCGCCATAGGCAAACGCCACGGCGACACCGGCGATGGCGGGAGCCAGGAGCGGCACGACCGGGGTTTCCGTGGCGCCGGCGACCACCGCGCCGATAAGGAAGACGGCGGCGCTCGCGAGGATCCAGGAAAGAATCAGCGACGGCGTCGTGACCAGTGCCCTGGCCAGCGCCGGGGATCGCAGCAGCGATCCCGCGATCCGTTCGATCCGGCTGGCCGACGTTGACCAAAGCGCTGCCGTCACCCCCAACCAGACATGATCGAGGTCAACATCGAGGCTGTGCATTTCCTCCTCCGTCACGCCGGGGTCGAATGGGATGTGTGAGTTCGTGTCCATTAATCGACCTCCTTTCCAAGTGCCTGCTTCATGCGTTGCCGGAGGTTGAACACCCGGCTCTTGATCGTGCCCGTTGGAACATCGAGGTCCGCCGCGATGTCCACCAGCGACTGGTCTTCGAGGAACACACGGCGGGCCAAATCGCGACCGTGACTGCCGGGGGGGCCGGCCGCGGCGAACGCCTGCTGGAGTTCGATCCTGGCGATCGCCTGATGCGATGGATCGCCGCCAAGGTCCCGACCCGAACCAATCAACTCGTCAAACGAGGCATTGATGCGCCCCTGTCTCCGCAACCACATCGCGGCCTGGCGGCGAGCGATCCCCCACAGCCAACCGCCAAGCTCACCTGATCCTGCATAGCGACTGGCGCCGCGCCAGACCGCGAGGAACGTTTCCTGAAGCACATCCTCGACGGCCGAGGTTGGCAATGTTCGCCGCAAGCGCACGGCAAGCCAGCCCGCATTCCGTTCGTAAATCTGCCGCAAGGCCCGTTCGTCACCAGCCGCGATCGCGCGGATGAGGTCGAGATCGGCAACAACGGGCTCCCGCTGATCGCGCGTTGCGCTGCTTGTCGAGGCATCGTCGTCCATCATCACGTCACTTGTTGCGGCTCGGCGCCAGATGGTTCATTTCCCGATGCGGCGTCACTCACATGGCGAGCACCGTGGGTTTGGGTTTGGAGTGACTCTGATCAGCGTACCGTATACTTCATTGAACAGTTGCGGGGTTCAGATCGCGGTCGCCGATTGCGGCCAACGGGAGTGTGGACATGCCGTTCGACGATGGAATCCAGCTTGGGGAAGTCCTGGAGTGGCTGGCGAGCGTCATCTCCAGTCTTGGATTCTTCTTGCCAATTGCGCTCATCCTCCTCTTCAATCTCTTTGGCAAAAAGGACAAGGCCAGGCAGGAGAACCATCCGTCGGGCCCACCGCGACGCCAGTCAACGATGACCGCGCAACGTCCGGCGCCTCAACCGTCAACACCCCAACCCGTTCCATCGTTCCCGTTTGGTTGGCCCCCATCGTGGATGGAGGTGGAGACGCCGCCGACCGCACCGGCGCCGCAACGATCGCGAACCGTAGCCCCAACATCGCAGTGGGGATCGGGCTTCAGCGAACGCCGCGCGGATGACGAACCGCTCCGCTGGGGATCCGCATTCGACGACAACGATGCGGCGGCGGCGGAAGACCGATCGCTGAAATGGGGTTCTGCGTTCGATCAGGATCGCGAAAGGACGAAGTGGGGATTCGACGACAACCACTGGGGTTCCGGTTTTGCACCGAAAAAGAGAGAGTCCGAGCCGAAAATCACCGTTGGGTAGGACTCCCTTATGTCGTTCCGCTGAGGGATCCGGTGGGGTGGACTCTCCTCGTCGCAACAAACATGAGCGCAGCGGTCATTACCTACCGGGGCGAGATTTCTCTACCCTTTCGGCGCCGCTCATTGCGGGCTTTCACTCGACATGACGCACCGGTCACCAGCGAGGAAGCAGCTTCTCCCATGTCGGATCGATGGTGTTTCGCATGTAGCCGACATCGTCCCGATCGCGATACGGTATCCGCTCAAATAGCTCATGACCGCGCGCCAGGGCGTCGCGATCGATCTCAACTCCCAGTCCGGGTGTGGTGGGCACCTTGACCGCGCCGTTCTCGAACTTGATCTTGCCGCCACTGATGATTTCGTCGGCTTCATGCAGCCACGGATAGTGGGTGTCGACATCGTATGTCAGGTTAGGAATGGCGGCCGCCACGTGCACCATCGCCATGAGCGAGACACCCAGGTGCGAATTCGAATGCATGCTCATGCCGATGCCGAATGTCGAGCAGATGCGGCCAAGCTCAACCGTCGCCCGCAATCCGCCCCAATAATGATGATCGCCGAGGATAACCTGGACGGCATCTTCACGGACCGCGTCCGGGATCTGGTCGAACGCGGTCACGCACATGTTGGTGGCGTTGGGAAGAGCTATGCCCTCGGCGAGCAACCCGCGACGCACGGCCGCCATGCCGGCGATATCGGGCGTGGGATCCTCGAAGTATTCGAGTTCGTTCGCCAGCTCCCGGCCAACGCGAACCGATGTTTCCACAGTCCAGGCGCAGTTCGGATCGATCCGCAATGGGACGCCCGTGCCGAACGCCGACCGCAGCGTCTGGATCGTCACGATCTCCTCGCCCGGCGGAAACACGCCAGCCTTCAACTTGATGCTCCTGAATCCATAACCGTCGATCATCTGCCTGGCCTGGACCACGACGTCGTCGGCTGTGAGCGCCTCTCCGTAGATGTCCTCACGCGCATCGTCGCCTTCGCCGCCGCCGCCGGCGTGCTTGTAGAAGAGATAGGCGCTGAACGGTACGGCGTCCCGCACCCGGCCTCCAAGCAACTCTGCCACCGGCACACCCAGCGAGCGACCGGTGAGATCGAGGGCGGCGACCTCGATCGGGCTGAAGGTTCGGGGTGGGGCGGTATTGGCGCCTTCTGAAGTGGCATCGAAGTTGCGCAGGATCGGATCGAACCGGGTTTCCGGTGTGGCGTCGAGGAGCCCGGCGACCACCCTATACAGTGCCGACTGGTTGGCGGCATCACGACCGGCGATTTCCGGTCGCAGGCGCCGCAAATCCGCGTGCGTCGTCGAAGAGTAGGCTGCCTCCCCGAAACCAGACTGGCCATTTTCGCCGACCAGCTCAACGATCAGACGGTTGGCGTAGGGCTCGTGGATGCCGACCGCGTTGCGCAGCGGCGGGTCGGCAAGCGCCACCGGCGTCACGATCATCTCGCGAATCTTCACTCCTCGGACCCCGTTTCAGTGACCATGCACATAGCTGAGTGTTGCCATATCGGTTTCATGGATTTACATTGCGCGCACATTCAATTGCGTCATGTGAATGACGATTGATTGTTGACGAGCAGGCGATCGGCGTCAAACGACCCCGGAGCATGCCCGAACGGAGCATCTTCATGGCGGCCACACAGGCGGGGACCACGCCCAGTCTCGATCAACTCCGGGCATCGCTGCGCGGCGCCCTGGCCTTCCCGATCACGCCATTCGCGGCGGACGGCGCAGTCGATCTCGACGCCGTTCGAGAGAACGCCACGATCCTGGCCGGGAGCCGGGTGAGCGCGATTGTCGCCCCCAGTGGGACAGGCGAATTCTTCGCGCTGACGCCCGAGGAGGCGAACGCGATCGTGGCGGCCACGGTCGAGGCCGCCGGAGACAAACCGGTGATCGCGGCGGCCGGGTTTGGACCACGGCTCGGCGCCGAGCTGGCGGAGGCGGCGGAACGAGCCGGCGCGGCGGCAATCATGATCGTCTCGCCATACTACGGAAAACCGGACCCCGATGCGCTGATTGCGTATTATGCCGAAATTGCGGACGGAACCTCGCTGCCGGTGATTCCATATGCCCGGGACGCCGCCCTGTTCAGCCCGAGGATGGTGGAACAGCTGGTCAACGATGTACCCCAGGTGATCGCCTTCAAGGATGGCCGGGCCGACGTGCGCTTGTTCCAGCAAATCCGCGAGCATGTGACTGAACGATGCGGCGCCGATCGTCTCGTCTGGCTCGGCGGCGCGGGTGACGACCTCGTCGGTCCCTACTTCGCGGCCGGGGCCGAAGGATTCACGTCGTCCCTGGCCTGCTTCTGGCCGGAAGCGGCGGCGGAACTGTACGCGCTCGCCAGCAATGGTGACTTCGCCGAACTTGGGGCATTTCACCAGCGTGTGGTGCGCCCGATCTACGCCCTTCGTCAACGCAAGCCAGGTTACGAGGTGTCGGTGATGAAGGCGGCCATGGAGATCCTTGGCTACTCGGCGGGACCGGTGCGCCCGCCGCTGGCCAACGTCACCGCCGCCGAACGAGATGAACTCGCCACCGTGCTGGCGAACCTCAAGACGCCCACCAGAGCGGACCGCGATTCGTAGCGATTCACCTCAGGCCGCACTGGGAGGAGCGAAGGTGTGACGAGTCGTGGCTCCGTGTTCGGAACTCGGGGCGACCCAAGGTGGCTCGCTGGATGCGCGGCAACGATAAATGAGCTCTTCCACTGCTGCGAAGAGACAACTCTCGCGTCGGAACGCCAATTGATCCTCACACCCAGTCGATGTTCAGCAATTCGTCACCAGCTCCGCGAATGCGGGATGTGACCACCACTCCGTCGTCCTGCTCGGCGATCTCGTGATTGGGACTCACCACGATCGTGTGGTGGGTCACCAGTGAGACGGCATCGCAGTCGCCGGTCAGCCTCAGCGTGATCCCCTGATCCCGGCGTTCGACAATCTCGGCGGTGGACCACGCCACGCGCACGTCGCCAAGATCGAGATTCACCGGCAACATGGCGCCGTCACGTCGCCGCAGCGTCACCGTGCGTCCCTCAAACAAGGGAACCCCGCGGTCGCGGATATGAATGGCCTTGTCGACGCCATCAAAATTGAGGGCGTGGATGAACCGCGCGCCATCCGGAGTAACCGCCGAAGTGAGGAAAATGCCGTTCGGCTGGTGATCGTGGGTCAACCCCGGTTCTGCCCCAAGAGCGGCGAAGGCCTTGCCGAAGAAGTCGAGATCGGCCGGAATCTCAGCAGTGACCACGATCACCCGGCCTTCACCAACCGCAATATCGAAGCCGCACGCTTCGTCCACGCCGTAGACCCGGAAGAGCGTCCCTTCGGAGAGGGGCCGGAACGTCTGGGCGAAACCAACCCGCAACTCCGGCCGGGGCGCCGCCCAGCCATCGGCGTTAACCGAAAGGAAGTAGCGGTGATCGGCCCAGCGCATGCCGACGTGTTCGAGACCGAGCGCATCGATCAGGATCGTGCACGGCTGACCCAGCATATCGAATAGCGGACCTTCGCCGTGGAGAAAGAGTTTGCCGCCTTCCCTGAGCCAATCGACGAGCCGTTGCTGGAGTCCCGCATCCATGTAGCGGGCCGAGGCCAGCGCCAGCATCGGAGTGGCCCCGATGTCGAGAGGATCATCCTGGATGTTCACGCCGCTGTAGCGATACGTGAGGTGCATCAAGGCGCGAGCCATCACCCCGCCCGGACCGCCAAAGCGATGACGCTTCAGGTTGTCGGCGATGTCCCCCATCACGGAACTGCCCGGGTATACGCTCTCGGTCATCCAATAGTCTGGTATGAAACCGACCGCGATCCCGTCGCGCTCCTCGGCGGCCGTCGCCACGTAAGCGGCCAGCGAGCCCAACATGCGATTGGTGCGGGCAAGACGCGGCAGGGTGTAGTTTTCGACGCCCTCCGGATTGATTGGGGCGTTGACTCCGTGACGCTCGCCGGTGAAGCTGATCCGGTCGTTGCCATCGCCGGTTTCACGATCGAGCCGGTAATTGACGCCCCCCGTGAACAGGTAGTAGTTGATCAGCCGGTTACCCTGGGCGATGCTCAGGCGCAACTTGAAGTCCGCCGCCGCGGGATCGAGCCTCGTTCCCATGCTGCCGCCGTAATCGCCCTCCCCCGCCTCGAACTCAACCGACGTCAGTGGTTGCTCCGGCCGGTTAACCGCCTCCATGAAGGCATTCATCAGGTAAAGGTCCGGGGCGTTGACCGAGGTCAGGTCGCCAAGGTAATGATCGCTGCCAGCGAGGTAGCCTGGTGCCTGGGTGTAGCTCCTGTAGAGCTGGCTGATGCCGATCGGGAACGAGGCGCCGCCCCCTGCCTCGGTGCCATGGATGTTCACAATATACGGAATTCCGGAGATGCCAAATTTTTCAGCGTAACGGCGCAGCTCGGTGACATACCGGGCGAATCGGTCGCGCATATACCGGCCCAGGTCTCGCATCAGTGATGCCGCAATTGCCTCCGACGGTGAGCGCGCCATTCTTGCGAACGTCGAGTCGTCATCGACGTCAGGTCCATAGACTACGGCGACGGCCTCGCGCCCGTCGTGGGAGATGATCCACTTGCGGAAATCGGCGAGCACGAAGTCCGTCAGGTCCGGACTATTGGTGACCCACGAGAGCATCCCGATCTCGTTGTCCAGTTGCAGGGCGATGACGTTGCCGCCGCGGTCCACCTGACGGCTGGCAATCAGGGGAATGACGTGGGAATACCACTCCCGCACCGCATTCAGGAACGCCGGGGCAAGGTAGTCGAGAGTGCGAACCGGAGCTGGTTCACCATCCCAGCCGATCGGCACAATTTCCGGGTGATCCTCGTATAGCCGATACGGAATCCCCTCGTTCTTCATCTCGGCCATGATGAAAGGACCAGGCCGGGCGAAGAAATACATGCCGTGTTCGGCGCAGAGATCGATGAATGCCCCGAGATCGAGTTCCGGCCGGGTGTGACCGTCAAGATCGATCTCGCCGCTTTCGAGTTCGTGACAAAGCCAAGGAATATAGGAAGCGACCGTGTTGCCGCCAGCGGCCATTAGCTTCAGGATACGGTCGTCCCACTCCGATCGTTGCAGCCTGAAATAGTGGACCTCGCCGGAAATCAGCAGCCTCGGCTGGCCATCGATAACGATCTGCTTGTCCCGAATCTCGATCATGCTTGGGCTCCCTTTCCTGTTCATCTGGTCGCCTACCCTGAATTATGCGGCTACCTTGTCCAGTCTGACCTAACCCAACCAATCGTCATTCTGACGAAGGAAGAATCACGGCCGTCTGGATACGGCGACACCGGTTCACTTCTGGGCCGGTCATTGTTGGCGTCTCCAGGCGCCGACTTCGTCGGAAGCGCTTCGCGCTGGGTTCCTTCCCCTTCGCTGCCGCGCAAGCCCAGGGTGACGGCTTGCGGAAACTCCTCGATACGTTGGTCGCATAACCCATGTGTGCACACTTTCAGCCTGGATACCCCTCGATGACCATTGCATAAAACCGTCGTCATGTTGCGTTCTTGGCAATTAAGGATTAAGATGTGCGACACACTGTAAACGTTTACGGCGATTGGGGGAACCATGGGCGCAAAAGGCCCAACCCTGCACGAAGTGGCCGAACGGGCTGGCGTATCGATTGCCACCGTGTCGCGGGTTGCTCGCGGTCTTGACCAGATCTCGGCGGAAACGCGAACCAAGGTGCTGACCGCGATCGATGACCTGAATTACCATCCCAGCCATTTTGGCAGGGCGCTGGTCAAGCGTCGTCATGGCACGCTGGGGATCGTCTTTCCCGGATTGCGCGGACCTTATTACTCGGAAGTGATCCACGGGTTCGAGGTCGAAGCGGTCGCCGCTGAGATGAGCCTGCTCATCCTCGGTACGGAGCACTTGGCAAGCGCCGACGCCCAGGCCCTCGGTATGGCAGACCGCGCCGACGGCATCGCAATCATGGGCGGCACGATCAACGACATCCTGATCCTGCGCCTTGCCGGACGTGGCATACCGATCGTGACCATGGCCCGCGCCAAACTTGGCGATGTCCCCAATACGCGAGTCGACAACTATTCGAGCACCCTCGCCCTTGTCACCCACCTCATCCACGAGCATGGCTATGAGCATCTGGAATTCGTGGGAGGCATCGTCGGCGCCCCCGATGCCCTCGAACGATGGCGCGGCTTCGTGGAAGCACACCGCGTAGCCGGTCTCACTCCTCCTCCAAAGCCGCTCTCCTCCGCCTTCGAACACACATCCGGAATGCAGGCCGCGCTGCAAATCCTCGACCTCTCGCCACGCCCCCGGGCGATTGTTTGCGGCAATGACGAAATCGCCTCCGGGATGATGAGCACCTTCGCCGCGCTCGGAATCAGCGTCCCTCATCAAATTGCCGTGACCGGGTGGGACAACAGCCCTCTTGCCCGCTATACGACACCACCGCTGACCACCATCGCTCAACCAGCGCGCGTTCTCGGCCAGCAAACGGCCAGGATGCTGCTGGCTCTGATCGAACATGCCGATGAGGTTGAAGACGAGATCGTGCTTTCGACTGAACCGATCATTCGCGCAAGCTGTGGCTGCCCATTCGATCCATCCACTGGATTCTCGCATGCGAACGGCCAGTTCAATCGACACAAGGAAGGAGCCAACATCGACGACCTAGTCCTTGCCTGATTCACGGCACATGTCTGACGTGACAAACACATCATCCGACAATGGGAACATCCCCAATTCGGCGCTTTACTGTCACGATGTACAGTGCGAGCCAATCAACAACAAAAGGGGCAATACCTATGAACAAGCCAAATCCAATCATCATTTCACAGGCGAAAGCCTGTTCCGGCGGCGCCTGCGGTTCAGGGTCTCAACTCAATCGTCGTACATTGGTCCAAGGCGCCGCGTTTGGGGCGGCCGGTCTCGCCTTCGGCGGACTTCCCGCCGGAATTGCCGCCCAGGAAGGAGCGATGATCGAGAGCCTCAATCTCGGCAGCTTCGGGGGCGGGTCGAATCCGCAGATCAATTTCAACATCTACTCACCGAACGTGCTGGCCGGCGGCGCGTACATGTTCGAGAAGCTCTACATCCCGAATGGCTTCAGTTGCGAAGAACACCCCTGGCTGGCCGAATCCTACGAATGGCGGGATGAGCAGACATTGGCGTTCACAATCCGCGAGGGCGTCACCTGGCACGATGGCGAGGCATTCACCCCGGACGACGTGGCCTTCACGTTCAACCTGTTGCGGGATTTCCCAGCGCTCGACACCAAGGGCGCGTGGACGTTCCTGGAGAGCGTTGCGGTCGAAGACGCCAACGTGGTCTTCAGCTTCGCCGAAGTCGCGGTTCCTGAATTCTTCCGCGTCGTCGACATCGAAATCGTGCCCGAGCACCAGTGGTCGCAGGTTGAGGATCCGGTCGCGTTCATCAACGAAGAACCGGTCGGCACCGGTCCGTTCATGTACGAGAGTTTCAACGGCGAACAACTCACGGCCGTTCGCTTCGCGGAGTACTGGCAGGCCGAAAACATCCGCGTCGAGCAGCTCGTCTGGCGCAAGGCCGGCGAAGGCGAGGTCGACCGCTTGCGGCTGGCTGAGGGCGAATACGACTGGAACTCGATGTACGTCCCGAACGTTGAGCAGGTCTTCGTCGCCCGGGACCCCGAGCACAACCACTACTGGTTCTCGCAGGGCTCCTCGATCGGCCTCGGCATGAACCTTCAGAAGGCTCCGTTCAACGATGTCGAGTTCCGGCGCGGCGTGGCCTGGGCGATTGACCGTGACAAGATCATCCAGAACGCCCAACTCGGGTACGTCACCCAGGCCAGCCAGACCGGGCTCAAGCTCCCCGGCCAAAGCGATTGGCTCAATCCCGAGATAGAAAACGAGGGCTATCTCGGCCTGGACCTCGATCGCGCCCGGCAAATCCTGACCGATGCAGGCTACACCTGGGACGGCGACACGATGCTCGGCAAGGACGGCGCCCCGGTTGAGTTCCGGTTCATGTGCCCCGCCGGCTATGCCGACTGGATCCAGGGCGCTCAGATCGTCCAAGAGAGTCTCCAGGAGCTCGGGATCACCGTGAATCTGGAAACGCCGGAGGTCAGCATCCACGACCAGGATCGGCTCGCCGGCAACTTCGATACCTTCTTCCACGTCCACGGTGGCGCCTGCAACATGTGGTCCAACTTCTTCAACCCCTACCACTCCGCAATGTCCGCGCCGGAGGGTGAAGACGTTATCTCCAACTTCTGTCGCTACGAGAATCCGAATTTCGACGCCCTCTGCGATCAGTTGCGGATTACGAGCGATGCCGGGGAGCAACAGCAGCTCGTTTACCAGTTGCAGGAAATCCACAACAACGAGCTGCCGACGATCGACATCTGGTACGGGGCGATCTGGTTCGAGTACCGCACCGAAAAGGCCGAAGGCTGGCCAAACGAGGAGAACCCATACTGCTCCCCCAACGATGCCCTGCTGGTGCTCACCAACCTCGTGCCGGCCGGCGAGGGATAGGACTACGCGATTGTCGTAAGGGCGGCCCTGCCTCGCTGGATGTGGCCGCCCACCTCACGGAACTGCAAATGGTGGCCCCATGGGAACGAGGGACGGGACTGGCCACCGCCAGGTCGGGCGTGACGGCGAGAGAACACAGGTCCCGTCCCAACGAAATCTGCACATTTGGCGCCGGGCGGGCGGACCGGCGAGCGCCGACTCACATGGTTCCCGCGGTGACGAGGTACGGCGCTGCTGCCTCGCACGTTCGGAATGACGATTGACCGCTTCGCGGGGGATTCCTCGCAAGCTCGGAATGACAGTTTCGAGTAGTGTGCGGGGACAACGCAAATGGTCTACTTCATTCGCAAAATCATCTTCTTCCTTCTGACGCTGTGGGCGGCCGCGACGCTGAACTTCATCATTCCGCGGATTCAGGGCGGCGATCCGGCGCAAGCCATTGTCCAGCGCATCATCGGCTCCAACCAGGCGGTCGATCCGCGCCAGATCGAGGGGATCCGGCTCATGCTTGGCGTGCCCGATGATCCGCTGCTGACGCAATACTGGAATTACCTCGGCGCCATCCTGCGCGGCGAGTTCGGCATCTCGTACAGCTACATGCCCTACACCGTCACCCACATGGTGGGCGAAGCGCTGCCGTGGACGCTTGTCCTGGTGGGCGTCACCCAGTTGCTCTCGTTCGCGATCGGAACCTTGATCGGGACCTGGGCGGCTTGGCGCCGCAACGGCGCGTTCGACTCGATCATCACGACGGCGTCGAGCTTCTTCGGGACTCTTCCCTTCTTCTGGATTGCGATGATATTCATCTACCTCTTCGCCTTCGAGTACAAGTGGTTCCCGGATGGTGGCGGCTTCAGTGGCGAGGTCACGACCGGCTGGAACTGGGCGTTCATCAGGAGCGCCGCCTACCACAGCGTCCTTCCCGCCCTCTGCCTGATGATCGTGGGCCCAATCGGCTGGATTATGGGCATGCGCAACACCATGGTCCAAACCCTGGGTGAAGACTACACGCGCCTCGCTCGCGCCAAGGGGTTGACGAATCGCCGCATCGCCTTCATGTACGGCGCGCGCAACGCAATCCTGCCCAACGTCACCGGCTTCGCGATCTCGCTTGGCGGCATGGTCGGTGGCACGATCTTCATCGAGCAAATCTTCAACTATCCGGGCATGGGTCAGCTCATGTTCGATGCGCTCGGCAACCGCGATTACCCGTTGATGCAGGCAATCTTCCTCTTCATCACGGTCGGCGTGCTCACCGCGAATTTCCTGGCCGACATGCTCTACGGCGTGATCGACCCGCGCGTTCGCCGGGGAGGTGAAAGCTAGAATGTCCTTCCAGGAAGGCCAGATTGCCGGCGAAGAATCGCTGCAACCCGATCTCGGCTCACGGTACGAGGATGAGGCGCGACCGTCGCGGATCCCGATTCCGGGATGGCTGCGCATCGTCTGGCAGAACAGGAAGGCCCGCTTCGGGATAGTCCTGCTCGGCGTCTTCGTCTTCTTCGCCATTTTCGCCCCGTGGCTCGCGCCATACGATCCGCGCGACAACGATTATCTGCCGTTCCAGACACCCAATTCGGATCACTGGCTGGGAACCACTCAGGCCGGCCAGGATATTTTCTCCCAGCTGATGTGGGGAGCAAGAACGTCGATCGTCGTCGGCATCCTCGCCGGCGCGCTCTCGACCATCATCGGTCTCGTGATAGGTATGATCGCCGGATACGTCGGCGGCGTCATCGATGAGGTCCTCTCGTTCTTCATAAATCTCGCGCTGGTTGTGCCCACCCTACCCTTGATGGTGGTGCTCGCCGCCTACTCGCCGGTCAAAGGACTGTGGACCGTGATCATCGTGATCGGCGTCACCGGCTGGGCATGGGGCGCCCGCGTCAAACGCTCGCAGATGATCACCCTCAAGGAACGCGACTACATCACCGCCTCGATCTTCGCCGGCGACAGCATGCCGCGGATCGTCTTTCGCGAGATCATGCCGAATATGACCTCGCTCGTGGTCGCCGGATACATCGGCGCGGCCACGGCCGCAATCGGGGCCGAGGCTGGCCTCGCTTTCCTTGGCGTCGGCGACCCGCTGACGATCAGCTGGGGCACGATGCTGCAATGGGCGAACAACTCCGGGGCGCTGCTGACCGGGCAGTGGGCGTGGATCGTGCCGCCCGGAATCTGCCTGGCGCTTCTGATCACGGCCCTCACCTTCATCAACTTCGGCGTCGACGCAATCAGCAATCCGCACCTCAGGGAGGAATAGCTCGATGCCGGTGCTCGAACTCCAGGATTTCAACGTCACCTACATGACCAAGCGGCGGCCACCGTTCCACGCCGTGAAGGATGCCAACCTCGTCGTCGACGAAGGCGAGATCGTCGGCCTCGTCGGTGAATCCGGCAGCGGAAAATCAACCCTCGGCAACGCCGCAATCCGGCTGCTCGACCCACCTGGCGAGATCACCGGTGGCCGCTCCCTTTTCCAGGGCAAGGACATCACGCATCTCTCCGAAGAGCAGCTTCGCAAAATGCGCTGGCGGGAAATCTCCACCGTCTTCCAGGGGAGCATGAATTCCCTCAATCCGGTCATCAATATCGAAAAGCAATTCATCGATGTGATCCAGACCCACACCAGGGAATCGGAGATTCAGGCTCGCCGCCGCACTGAAGATGTCCTGGAGATGGTCAGCATCGATCGTCAATACCTCAAGTTCTTTCCACACGAGTTATCGGGCGGCATGAAGCAGCGGATCTGCCTGGCGCTAGCGCTCCTGCTCGAACCAACATTTGTGCTGCTGGACGAACCGACCACCGGCCTCGATGTCGTGGTGCAGCGATCGATCCTTCAAAACCTCAAGGTGCTCCAGCAGAAACTCGGTTTTTCGGTTTTAATCATCAGTCACGATCTCGGAGCGATCATGGAGGTCTCAAACCGTGTCGCCGTGATGTTCAACGGCGAGATTGTCGACACCCAACCCGCTCGCCAATTACTCGAATCCCCGAAACACCCGTACTCGACGATGCTGCTCGACGCCTACCGCGAGCTCTGGGTCACCGACGAAACGGGCGGCGGCGGATTCGGATCGAAGTCGTCTCACATCCCGGATTCGCTGGTCACTCCACCCGCGAAATCGGAACCGGTGGTGATGCGCGTCTCACATCTCGGCAAGACGTACTCCCGCCGGCGCGGGTTCAAGAGCACGAAGGTCGTGGCTGTCGACGATGTCTCGTTCGAGCTCCAACGCGGCAAGATTACGGCCCTCGTCGGGCAATCGGGCAGCGGCAAGAGCACCATCGCGAAATTGGTCACCGGTGTTGAGAAGTACTCCGACGGGTCGATCAGGTTCGGAGAGACGGAGGTCAACTCGCTCCGCGGCAAGGCGCTTCACGATTACCGGCGGCACATCCAGATGGTGTTCCAGGATCCCTATTCGGCGCTCAATCCCGCTCACACGGTGCTGCACTCGCTGATGCGGCCGCTCCAGAACTACAAGGGAATGGGAGGAAGAGCGGCTCGCGCCCGGGCGATCGAGATGCTGGAGGCGGTTGGTTTGACGCCGACCGAACGGTTCATAGACAAGAATCCGCACCAACTCTCCGGCGGTCAACGCCAGCGGGTCGTACTCGCCCGGGCCCTGGCTCCGGACCCCGAAATCGTGATCGCCGATGAGCCGACCTCGATGCTGGATGTCTCGATCCGGTCGGAAATCCTTGATATCCTGAACCGCCTGGTGCGCGACACAAACACCGCGATGCTCTACATCACCCACGACCTGTTGAGCGCTCGCCTGCTCGCCGATGACATTATGGTTCTGAATCAGGGGAGAGTGGTGGAACAGGGCGATTCGCATGAGGTCATCGCCAACCCGCGGGACGAGTATACGCGCCTGCTGCTCAATTCGATTCCGAACCCGTTTGCCGACTTCGATGCGCCAACGGTTCTCGATAAGGGCTAAAGTCAACAATCTCGATCGATTCGTCGTTCATTTCCAGCAATGGCTTGGCCAACCAGAGCCCGATCAAGAAGACGGTCGCAATGACGGCAATCGCCAGCAATCCGGTTCGGTCTCCAGTCGCCTCCAGCAACCAGCCGGCGCTGACCATGCCGAGCGGAATCGCGGCCCCGGCAAGCCCTGAAAATGTGGCGAACACCCGACCTCGGAGCGCTTCCGGGATACGCTCCATGCGGACATTGACGAGCATCGGATTGACCGGTCCGCCGATGAATCCCACGGCCAGCGCCAGCCCGTACATTGCCAAAGGCGGCGCCCCGGCCGTCATGATCCAAACCATCGCCGCAAATGAGGCGACCGCCACCAGGAAGATTTCCCGCCGCCGGCGCCGGAAGCGATGCCCCACGGCGCCATAGACCAGACCACCAGCCAACGTTCCGACGCCCAATGATGTCAGCATCAGGCCAAACCGGCTGGCGTCGCCGAACCGGTCATCGATTTGCACCGGCAACACCACCGTCCAGAACGGGGTGAACAGGAAGTTCATGAACGTCAGGCCGATCGCCAATGAAAGCAGCAGCGAATCGGCCCGCAAATAGCGCAACCCCGCCCTGAGTTCGACGATCGCCCCTGTAGCTGCTTGTGGACCATCCGGATCGGGGATGTGTTTTCCCGATGGTGAAAACAACCCGATGCAGAGCGCCGACACGCCGAAACTGGCGGCCGTCACCCAGAGTAGGTTCGCCGTCCCGATCCAGGTGATCAGCAAACCGGCCAATGCCGGTCCGATGACGAACGCGGCCCCTTGCATCGTCTCGTAAGCCGATGTCACCGCTTCGTCTCGAATATTGGCCCCGCTGGCAAGCCCCGGCAGCAGCAATCGACGACCGGTGACGCCCGGAACGTCGAACGCGGCCCCGGCAAAGACCAGCACCATCAGGCCCACGAAGTTGAGACCTATGGTTTGGTGGATCAGGGGAATGAGGAGCACCGCAATGCCGCTAATGACGTCCGCAACCACGCTCATCCGGCGCCCGCCGAGCCGATCGACCAGGACACCGCCGAGCATCCCGGAGGCCAGCGCCGGCAGCGCCGACATCATCCCAATCAGACCAGTGCGTCCGGCGCTGCCCGTCGTTTCCAGCACAAACCAGGGCAATGCGACCAGCAGCAACGTATTTCCAATCAGGGAAACGCCATTGCCGAACAGGAATGTGGCGACTGCCCATTGGCCATGTCGGAACGACTTTGCTCCCAAAGGCAGATCCCTTTCGATCGAGCGGGTTGGCTTCGAACCTGGCGCTGTTGCGCAATTCATGTGTTGCCCTTACCCGTTCAACCATAGTCGCTCACCGATCGATCGACCATCGCGCCGGCTGGTATGATCGGGCCATGACCCAATTCGAACACATGTTGCTGGAGAACCGATCCACCATGAATGACAACGGCCGGGAGATCATACGTGAGGTTCGACAGCCATCGGAGGCCGATTTCACCCACGCCCGAATGTTGATCGCCAGGCATCTCGTGCCCACGCCCCTCGTCCAGGCCAGGGTCCCCGGCGTTGCCTGTTCCTTGAAACTGGAATCGATGCAGCCAAGCGGCGCTTTCAAGGTTAGGGGCGCACTGTCGGCGATGGCAGCCGTCCCGGATGGCAGTCGCGTCCTTGCGGTTTCCGCCGGAAATCATGCGTTGGGCATTGCCTGGGCGTCGCAGCGACTCGGCGTGCCAGCGACCGTGGTGATTGCCGAAACCGCCTCACCGGCAAAGCGGGCGAAGCTCGAGCAACTCCCAATCGAGTTGATCCGCTACGGGCAGTCCTACGACGAGGCCGAGGCCCACACGCTGACCCTGACGCGCAACGCCGCCGCCGATTCCGTGTTCATTTCTGCCTACAACGACCCACTGGTGATTGCTGGCGCTGCCACCGTGCTCGACGAAATCATCGCCCAGCGCGAATCGGATGGACCGCTGACGCTGGTGGTTCCGGCAGGCGGAGGCGGATTGCTTGCGGGCATCGTCATGCGGGCCCGCCTGCTGGGAACACCCCGGCGCCCAATCTCGGTGATTGGCGTGGAGCTGGAAAGCTCACGAGCGATGTCTGCCGCCCTTGCGGCCGGGCGCGTGGTCGACGTGCCGGTCGGCGAGTCAATCGCCGATGGATTGTCTGGAAACATCGAGCACGGCTCGGTGACCGTGGACCTGATTGCCGGTGGTGTCGCCGGAATCGTCGCCGTCAACGACCAGGAGATTCGTGTGGCGCTGCGATTCCTCGCCGCAGAACATGGCCTGGTCGCCGAAGGCGCCGGCGGCGCCGCCCTCGCCGCCGTGTTGTCGGGCAAGATCGAGGATGCCGGCGGCGAAGTCGTGGCGATCATCAGCGGCCGCAACATCGCGCTGTCGCTCCTCGCCGAAGTCTTCGCCGAATAACGTGCAGCGCTGCACACCCGTTGGCGGCGAATCGTTTATACAGTGATTATCTGAGTTCGCGGAACTCGCGAACTCAGCTCTGTCTCGTTGCCTGACCGGAGTTTCGCTGATCATGGGTTTCCTGGATCGCATTCCCTTTCTCACCACACATCAGGGCAAGCGCGAACTCATCTTCGTCGTCCTGATCTCGGCCTCGATCATGATCGCCGGCTTCATCGCCGCCGACCTCGGTTGGCTCTACAAGGATGTCCCAACATCGTCAACCCCGACCGCGGTCGTCGCCACGCCCCCAGCCGAATCCACCCCCAACGCGATGCCAGCCAGCCCACCAACGTGAAGAAGGCAATCAACTCCTGTACTACTGGTTGTCACTCAGATTGGCCCGGAAACCTCGCCCCGGAGCGGTGAATGCCCAAGGAATCTGACTACATCATCACCATCAACGATGAAGTGAGACTGCGGCTCAGGTATCGCGTGTCAGGCAACGAGGTCGAAGCGTTCACGGTGCAGCTTGAATTGGTCATCGACGACGAATGGCTTCCAGTGGTGCGGTATGACTGTGCGCATGGCGTCCCACACCGGGATCTGCTTGACCTGACCGGGAACATCATTGCCAAGGAGTGGTTGCTGGGATCGCTCAATGATGTCTTGACCTCGGGCACACGAGAACTTCGTGTAAACTGGAGATATTACGTTTCTCGATTCAGTGGACGGGCATAGCGATGGTTTCCACAAGAGACATGTCAGAAGCGGATCTGTTGCATGCTGACCAGGTGATCGAGAACGCCTTCAAGCTTATGGAAGACATTATTGCGAACCCATCTGCCCTTGAGCATGTCCCTAGTCAATCAACCATTGAGTTGACTCCAATCGCGAACTCAATCAATGATGAGCACGTCGCGGCACGAACCGAGCGATTCGCAATCAAGGTCGTTGCCACTCCCTGATTGTCCGATGGAGTGGCCGTTGCCTTCCTGCCGTTGCGTCAACTCATCAACGAGCCGGGAGGGAACTACTCTGCCCGGCTCACTTGCTCTTACCCTCTTGCCTTGAGATAAGTCTCGAAAGGAAGAATCAGGCGATTTGGGTCGGAATCGAGGGGGATGAAGCCGAAGCGTTCGTAGAAACGAACAACATCGATCCCGACGGCGGTTATCGCCACGCCTCCTTCAGTCGAATCCGCCCCCGTCGGGACCCCCGCCGATGTCGTTGGGGACCAGGGCAAACAACGACCCCGGCTGGGCCTTCCCACCGGGGTCATTGCCTATCTGCCGCCTCTTAGGCCGCGCGATCCCATCTGTCGATCGAGCCGCGCCTGCCGGTGAGCCAGGCGGCGGTCGCGAGCAGCGGCACGGCGATGCCCGGAAGCGCGGTCGGACCGTCCACTGGCGCCGAGTCGGAATCGGTTGCCGGCGGCGGGTTCGTCGCCGCGTCGCCGGACCCAGTGTTCGGCGGCTCCTGCGTATCGACACAGTTGTAAATCCAAACCTCGGCCAACGTGTTCGCCGCCACTACCACGTCGCCCTTCGAATCGACGCTGTTCGATTCAGCGTGACACCAGACGCCGTCGACCTCCCGCAGTTGGTAGCTTCCCGGCCCGAGATGCGTGAACCTGAGCAGGCCATCCGGATTTGCCCGCGCCATGGACGGCTCCTCGTACCCCTCCGTCTCAGCATTGAACAGGGCCAGGCTGAAACTCGCGCTCTGGTTGCTGAGGCGGCATTCCGTCTCCCAGTCGTAACCCTTTGGCGGTTGATCGACTTCGCAGACGTACTTGCGGACCAAAATCGTTCCGGTATCGGGCGTCAACAACTCCGGAATATTGAAGAATTCGCAGGTGAGGGTCTGACCGTAGTCGACCTTCACCGTGAGCGTCCCGTTGACCGCCTTCCAATCCGCCGGCAGATCCGGATTGAACCCGCAGAAGAGGTAATCGGTCGGCGTGTTGTAGGGACGATCCTCGTAGATCGTGTACGACCCCGGCGTCAGATCTTCGAACGAGGTCACGCCGCGCGCGCCGCCGTCACCGGTGGCGGCCTTGGCCGTGACCGCTCCCTCGATCCGGATCGTGATGTTGTTGGTCAGTTGCGCGCTTTCCGAACAGCCGCCGGCAAAGTCCTCGTACAGCGTGCCGTTGAAGCTCGGCGCGCACGTGTACTTGGCGATCTCGATCGTTGCCGCTTCTGGTTCGGGTGGCTCCAGGTAGTTGATCACGATTACCGTGGTCATCTGTCCGCGATTGATCCGCACGAGCACGCTCGAATTGCCCTCCAGGTCGGGATCGGTTTCGGTCAGCCGGAAGAGGCCTTCCGGAATCGTGACCTGGTGCTGGCCGTCGGTGCCGGTCTGGAACTCACCCGGTCCACCTTCGCCACCTTCGGCGGTCATTGTGAACACAGCGTTGCCCTTTTCGCAGCCGGCGGTACGAGCCAGTTGCTGCGTTCCCTGGGCTCCTCCGAAGAATTGGGTGCGCTCGCCACCCTCACCGGCCGGGCAGTAGAACTTCTGGATCTGCACCGATCCGGTGTCCGCGGGTGGCGGTGTGCGCTCGTCAACGACGTGCACCACCCGCGTCTGGCCGGGCAGCACCTGAACATTCTGGATATCCGCCGACCTCTCGTACCCGTATGGCGCCTGGGTCTCGACGAGGGTATAAGTTCCCGGTTCGAGGTCGCTAAAGTTCAGCACACCCGAGGAATTGGTGCAGCGGGCTCCCGCCCCGTCTCCTTCCAGGTCAAAGCACGCGCCCTGAAGCACCTGGCCGTCCTCGTTGGTTTTGTTGACCTGCAGCCGGCCCGGCTTGAGACGGTTCTCAATCGTTGCTTCGGTTGTCTGATCGTCGAGTATTTCGACATCCACGAGCTGCGCGTATTGGTAGCTCGGCGACGGCGTCACCGTTTCGCGTAGCGTCCAGGTTCCGGTCGCCACATCGCCGAATCTCACCAGGCCGTCGTTCACGCCATCGGCGGAATCGCAGACCTGGGCCGAGATCGGAATGTTGCCGTCGAAGAGGCGGAAGCAGGAACCTGGAAGCAGGTCTTCGTCACTGTCGACCTTGGTCACGACGAGATCGCCGGTTTCTGGCGGTAGCGGCGTCTGCTCGTTTGCGATTGCGACATTCACGGAGGCGCCGGGATTAATCGTGACATCGCGATCGCCCGCTGGCAGATAACCTGCTGGCGGCGAAGTTTCAACGATCGTGAAGTTGCCGGCAACAACATTCGCAAAGACGATCCGGCCATCGGTCAGGCCATCGTCGCCGTCGCAGTATGGACCGTAGTTTCGATCGCCTTCGAGCGCGAAACAGGCGTTTTCGAGACGAACCGACGCGTCGCCGGCATCGACCTTGGTCACCACCAGGCGACCAGGCTTGGGATAGTTGATGACCGTGACATCCCGGTCGACTCCGGCAACGATCGTGACCGAGACCGGGGCCGCCAGGGAGTAGCCGTTGGTCGGCGCCTTTGTCTCGACCACCGTATACGTGCCGGCGTCGAGCCCGGCGAACTCGAGCGCGCCGTCGTTGGGATTGGAATCGATCGAATCGCAGCGCGAAGCAATCGTGGCGCCGCCCTGGCGCAACGCGAAGCATGAATTGCCGAGCGCTGCGCCGTCCGGATCTTCCTTGTACACGATCAGCGTCGATTCTTGCGGCAGCGGATCGATTCGAATCTCATACGAGTTCGCAACGCCCGGATCGACGGTGATCGTACGTAGCGATGCCTCGTTGAAGCCGTCTGGTGTCGTGCTCATCACGAGGTCATAGTCACCTGTCGGCACGTCGGCCAGTTGGATCACGCCAATCAGGGCATTGAGATCGTTGGCGTCGTTGTCACAGACAGTGATCGGGTCGCCAGCGCCGTCGAGTTCGTAGCAGGCGCCACCGACTCGGGAGTTGTTCGCGTTGTTGCGTGTGATCAATTCGAGTGCGCCGGTGGTCGGCGACTCCTCGATCACGACTGTGATCACGCCCTGGTTATCGATGCCGGCCTCCACCGTCACCGACGGCGAATCGGCGCTCTGGAAACCCTCGATGTTCGCCGTGCTGTCCGGCGTCAGCGACGCGACGTACGAACCGACCTCGACATCGACGAACAGGATCGAGCTGTCGTCGGGGTCGCTGTCGCCAGTCTGGTTGTCGCAGATCGGTCCGTACACCACCGTGTTTTCTTGGGAGAGCGCAACGCAGCCGTTCACGACCGGTTCCGCCCCCGCGGTCTGCACCATGATCTGGAAATCGGCGGTCTGCGGTGGCGCCAACGCCAGATCGAACGCAATCTCGTCCGTTTCCCCGGCGACGACAACCGCTTCCTGGAACCCAGGGTCTTCATACTCTGCCGGATAGTTGCTCAGCGCCGCTGTGTAGGGGCCTGGCGCGATGCCGTCGATTTGGATTGTGCCCTCGTCCGGATCCTGATCACCGTCCTCGTTGTCGCAGACGGTGACGGCGTCAATCAAACCAACACAGGCGCCGCCAACGGGTTCCCCTGAAGATGAGACCACGGCAACAACCGAGCCGGTGGCTGGAACAAGGTCGAAATCGACGGTGGTCGTCTCCTCGGAGACAACCGTCACGTCCTGGGAGCCGGGATCCTCAAGTTCGGCCGGGTAATTGCTGACGGCCGCCGTGTACGTGCCGGGCGGGACACCGTCGATCTGGATCGCCCCCTCGTCCGGGTTCTGGTCGCCGTCCCCGTTGTCGCAGACCGTAACGACATCGACGATGCCGAGACACGCTCCCGCCAACGGTTCGCCACCGGACGTTATGTCCGAACTGATCGAGCCAGAAAGCGCCACATGAGAGACCGAGACTGGCTCATTGTCACCCGATTCGACAGTAATCGTTGCGTCGTCTTCGTACCCGGCATATCCCGGCGGCGTCTCGAATTGGCTCAGGGTGTATTCGCCGGCCGGAACGTCCGCAAACGTGGCAAACCCATCGTCCGCTATCCCGCCGTTGGTCTCGTCATCGCACTGATCGAAGTTTCCGCTAGCAACGGAAGTCAGCGACCAGCACGCCCCGCCGATCGGGTTACCGCTGCCGTCGGCGGCAATAATCTGGATCGTGCCAGTGGTCGCCGCGAGGTTGAGAGCCTCATCGGCAACTTGTCCTTCCTCAACCTGAACATCGACAAGACCTTCGCCAACCTCGAAGCCCGCTGGCGCGGCGTCCTGGGTTACAGAGTAGATCCCCGCTGGAACATCCTCGAAGAGAAGCACGCCCGGATTACTGTCCTCGTCGCCTGGCTGGTTGTCGCAGACAGATGCAGTGAGGCCGTCAATGGTGAGGCAGGCGCCTTCAGCCTCGATAAGGTTGCCGTCCTGGTCGACAATTTCTACGTCAATCGCGCCGAGTTCCGGGACCTCGGTTGGCTCGGCAGTGGGTTCTGGGACCTCGGTTGGCTCAGCGGTGGGTTCCTCGGGCGGCGCTTCCTCCTCGATCTGAACCTCGGTTATCGCGTCCTCGTTGATCGTCACCAACGGGAACTGTTGGTTCACCGCATCCGGGGGACCGGCGGTGACGAAAAACGAATACTCGCCAGGGGGCACGTTTTCGATCAGGATGATGCCGGACGTGCCGTCGCCATCACCTTCCCCGTTGTCGCATGCCGCGGGCGGATTCACGAGTCCGATCCCACCTGTGGTGTTGAGTTCGATGCAGATCGGCTCACTGCTTTGCTCAATCGAGGAGACATCGACGCGAATCGCCGATTGCCCGGACGGTTCCTCGGTTTCCTCGGGCTCCTCGGTGGATTCGATTGCCGATGCCGGTGCATTCACGACGATTTCGGTGGTGGCGCCGGCCACCACTTCAACCTCAATCGGCTCGATCGGATCCGTGCCCGGCTGCGCAATTGATTGCTGAAGCAGGAAGGCGCCAGAAGGCACGCCAAAGAATCCGGTGCGGCCGTTGTCAGGGAAGTCGTCGTCGGTATCGCACGAGCTGGCAACGAGATCGTCGCCGTTGAGAAGCTCGAAGCAGGCGCCGCCGACGTTGGCGCCCTCGGCGTCCTGGAGGGTGACAATCAGCGAACCCGGATCGCCAAGGTCGGTGACGGTGGATTCCTCGGTGACGACTGGCTCTTCAGTTGGTTCTTCGGTTTCGACCGGCGCCTCAGTTGGTTCTTCAGTCTCGGCTGGCGCCTCGGTCGGCTCTTCGGTTTCGACCGGTTCCTCGGTCGCCGCGTCGCTTGGCTGGATCGTCACCTCCAGCAAGGCGTCTCCCTCAGCCACATCAATGGACTGATCGGCGACCGCCTCGAACCCGCCCGGCACGGAGGAGATTCGGAGGGTGTAAACGCCGACCGGCACGTCGTAGAATCCGACCTTGCCGTTCAACGGAAAGTTGTCCTCGGCTTCTTCGGTATCGCAGGCTTCGTCGACGGCGTTGCCGTCCTGGATCAACTGCCAGCAGGCGCCGCCTATGAGGTTGCCGTTGGGGTCGCTCAAATCCACTTGGAAATAACCGGTTGCCGTCTCCGCTGGTTCCTCCGTCGGTTGATCGTCTGGCGTTCCCGTCGCAACGTCTACGAGTTCCTCGGTCGGCTCATCGACTGCAACCGCCGCGCTCTGAATCGGGACATCGACTTCTTCGCCGGGAACGACCGTAACCTCGGAATCCGGAGCCGTCTCGTAGTCGTCTGGCGGGCGGGTTTCACGAATGATCCAATCTCCAGCCGGCACCTCGGAGAATCCGGTTCGACCGTCGTCAGCGACATCGCCGTCCTCGTCGCAAACCTCGCCCGCCACAACGCCGCCGAGTCCGTCCAGGATTTCGAAGCACGATCCGCCTACGGAACTCCCGTCGAGATCCTGACGCAGAACCACCACGTCCCCGGTTTCGTCTCCCAGGTCTTCAGCCGGAACGACGGTTTCCTCCTCGGACTCCGTAACCGGGGCGACGATTTCCACGCGTTCTTCGGCGCCGGCAATGACTTCGACATCCTGGTCATCGACCGGATTCGAACCTTCCGGCGTTTCTGACTGCTGAAGGGTGTATGTCCCGCCTGGTACGCCGAAGAAGCCAACCACGCCGTTGAGCGGAATGGCGTCGGTGGCGTCGCATGATTCGGCGACGACGGCGCCATCCAGGAGAAGTTGCCAGCACGCGCCGCCGATTGGGTTGCCACTGTCATCAAACAAGGCAACGATCAGGTCGCCCGGTCCCCGGTCGACGTCTTCAGTTGCATCAATCGGCAGCTCGCCGGGACCGACTTCCTCAGTCGCTTCGCCGGTGATCTCGTCGATGATGTCGTCTCCCGGCTCATCCGCCGGTTCGTCTCCGATCGGGAGCTCGCCGTCATCGGCTGGTTGCTGCGCCTGGACGACATTGTCGCCAGCCTGGAGATCGACTTGCTGGTCGTCAAGAGGATCGGACCCGTCGGGCGGCTGGACTTCAATGAGCGTATACCCGCCGGGTTCGAGTCCATTCGGAAAGGTCATCGGAGTGCTGCCGTCGAGCGACCCGTCGTCGCTGTCGCAGCCCTGATTGACGAGACCACCGCTTTCAAGTTGGTAACAGGCGCCGGTGGCGACGTTGCCATCGGCATCGAGCCGAACCACAGTCAACGTGCCATAAGTGAGCCCTTCCGCCTCGAGCACATTGCCCGAGGTGTCGAGCGTCACCCGCGTCCATCCGGGCGATAGCGACGCCTGTTGCGGTTCCGCGACTGGGGTTCCATTCGCAAGCAACTGGACATTTACGGTTCCGCCCTGCGACGGGATCAGGATTGCGAGATCGCCGCCGGATGGCGCCGCCAAGAGGACGCCTAGATCGGTCTGCACCGTGTACAGGGCATCGACGCCTTCAGCCCGGATATCGTTCGTGTGGGAGTCGTAGGAGAAGTATGCTCCGGTTTGGGAATCGCCAACTGAGAAATCGACCGGGGCGCCGTCTAACCCGCCGCTCCCGAGCACATATTGATTGCCGCTCTGATCGGTGACGGCGAACTGGACTGAGTATGAACCGGCCGTGAGCGGGAAGACGCCACTCCAGATGCCACCAACATCGCTGAGGGAGCTGGATTGGCAGAACGTGTCGCCATCGCTACAGCCTAGCTGATCCTGGAAATCGCCAAAGGCGATAACCTGCGACGGTGCTCCGGGCGACGCATCCTGGGCTCGAGCCTGAGACCGCTCGGCAACCAGACCTGGGTTCGCGAGGGCCTGGCCAACATCCGTCAGCGGCAGCAGCAGCCCTGCCCCCAGGGCGAGCGCCACAAACAGGTGCACCAACCATCCGGCGGGACTCATCATCCCGCCCGGCCGAGGCGCCGCCAGGCGTCGTGAGCGCCGCGTGACCTTGCGCGATGCCTTCAACAGGCAGTGTAGGATGGAACCAGGCAGCTGATGTGTCCTGTGCATCGAAATCCTCCGCGTTGTCTCCGGCGCCAAACAGTCTGGATGCTTGGATGACCGTGCAGCGCTCATGCGTTCTGGATCCTTATCCGCATCTTGCTGAATTGCAGAGAGTACCGTGTCGTTGCCCTCAATGGATAAAATCAGCGAGGAGTTCGGCCGATGGAATCGTTCGAAGGCGCCCATCATCGGTCCAACTTTCCATCAATGTGCCTGACCGAGATGGCCACCGGATTCCCGGCATCGGCCCCGTTTGCGCGAAACACGCGTGACCCGGGACCGAAGCCAGGTTCTCCGGCGAGAGGCGCGTCAATTGGGAAGGGGGAGGAAAAGCGGTAGTTGTCTTTTCCAGCGTGCCTCTCACATTAAGAGACGCGTAACCAGTCATTTTGGTTACGTCACCGGTGAGCAAACGCGGTTGATCGAAACGGATACCGTTCGCAGGGGTCAACCGAGCCCCTGCTGATTGCGGCGAACGTACGATGATCCGAAGGTTGCCGTCCGAGGTGATCTGGCCGATCGCGATCCACTGGGGCAGAGTCGCTCCTACGGGATGTTTCCCCCTCTGGCGCTGCTGTCGAGATCTCGCAACACCTCTCTCAGCGACTCCGCCGTCGTCGAGGCGTCCTGGGCGGCGAGAAAGGCGTGCGTGATGCCGATCTCCTGGAAATGAGCCAGGCGTGCTCGCACCTCCGCCGCCGAACCGGCCACCACCAGTTCACGCATCAAGTCGTCGGGAATCGCCCGTTTCGCCGCCTCAAGATCGCCTCCGCGCCGTATGTCGCCGAATCCCCCGCCCCGCGCGAGAATCTCGTCCGTCCGCATCGCCGTGCGAACATCGGCAATGATCCGGTCGGTATCGAAGCCAACCGTCTCCAGCAGGCGCTCCATCCCCGGCAACGCATGGATCGTGGCAATTGTCCCCTTGCGCTTCTCGTAAAGCGCTTCGGGGTCATGTGTGATCGTGATCGACGCCCGAGCATAGAACGAGAGGGCATCCGGGTCGCGCCCGGCTCCAACCGCCGCTTCGCGAACCGTCGCCACCGCTCCGCGAATAAACGTCACCGAAGCAAGGTCATTGAAGAGCACGCCGTCAGCCAACTCGCCAGCGATCTTCAGGGCGACTGGACCGACCGCCGCGAGGTAAATCGGCACGTGTCCCTGAAGCGGACGGATCACCCGTTCCCAGTCGTTCACGGCAAACTCGGTGGCGCTTTCCGGACTCGTCGCCCGCATCGGCGGCGACCACCATTGATCGAGCAGATCGAACGTTTCCCGAAGCGCCCGCGCCGGTTTGACCACCTGGATCCCGAGCGCATTGTCGTTCCACTCCGCCTGACCTCGACCCAGTCCGAGAAATGCCCGGCCATTGCTGAGCATGTCGAGGGTTGAGACCGATGCGGCAAGCAAGGCAGGATGTCGGTAGTAGGGGTTGGCGACGCCCGTGCCGAGGCGCACCCGTTCCGTGACCCGCGCCATCGCCCCGAGCACGGCGAACGCATCCCAGCCATCCGGGTCTTCCACTATCCAGATCGACTCGATCCCGGCCTCATCGGCGATGCGGGCGGACTCCACCGTGCGACCGACTGAATTGCGGATAGCTTCGCGGTCGCCGCGTTGCTGCGCGGATGTCCAGGAACCCGGCCCGGCATCAAGTGCGAATTTCAGGCCCATCCGCGGAACCCTTTGGCTAGGCACCCGACAGCTGAACCCTATTTCGCCCGGTAATAGAGAATCACGCCGCCCTGACGCTCGTCTCCGTGCTGGACGATTATGCCCTGGCCACCGTCGTGCATCGTGTAGTCGTCACCGCGCTCGAGCGCCTCCGCCGCTTCCTTGTCGACCAGTTGGGCGAACATGGAATGCTTGGCGCACTCCCAAACATGGTCGAACCCGTCGACAGGGCGCGTCCGATGCTTGTCGCGCGGATGTCGCCGGCCGATTTCACAGGGGGGATTTGGGCCGGAACTGGCGCCGGTCGTATCCATATCGCTTTGCAAACTCCTCTTCCATTAACGAAGCCAACCATATATCGCCTCAAGTATCGCCGATTCCGAACGGTCAATGCCGAAACGCCGCACCATGTTGGCGGCATTGCCCATCCGCATACTGCCCGCCCGGCCATCGCTTCGGGTACGATATCAGCATCGATTCGCAAATAGCGATTGCGGGAGAAGGTCCATGGCAGGGGCGCGAAAGGTTAGCCTAGACCCCAACAAAGGCAATAGCTGCGACGTGGTGAGGGAATCTGGATCAAGGCTTGACACACTATGGTAAGCTGTAATTGCTGACAAAAGCGGTCTGAAATCCAAATTGTCAGCTGTGAATGTCAGCATTGTTTGCGGAGAATGAGAATGCCAGATCGAGAGATTTTTGACCGCTGCTCCGCTAGGCATTGGAATGTAGCGTTTCGCGCAATTTTTAGCGACGAAAACGACCCCAACGCAGTCTCAAGGTCCGTTGAAGCGTTGATGCCGATGATCTCGGGAAATGAAAGTGGACTCGAAAGGCTCGTGGAGGTGGTTGAACAAGAGTGCGCCCCCCCGTCACTTTTCCGTGAGCCGAAGCATGAACCGAAGGCCGTACTTAGGAGTTTTGCCGTCGAGCTTCGCGATGTCTTTGATCGCGCTTCCAGTGAGACTATTCGACACTTGCATCCATCAGCGAAACAGTCTACTAAGGAAGAGGTTCTGGCGTGCGTTCTGAGCTTCGCGACTAGACAACTTGCTGAAAACTCCTGTGCAATCGTGGTCGCCAAGGCAGACTTGGGCAAGGACGACGAGTGGATTCAAAACCGACTCGATCGACTCGAATCGGACTTGATAAGTTCGAGGGAGATCCGCGATCTCGCCCGCAGTGTGCTTCGGCACGAAGTTTCGGTTAAACAACAGTCGAGGGCACCGCGGCGACGAACGACCGACATGGCTGAGCTGATTAACCTTCCGATTTCCCGCTAGGCCGCCCCATGTGCGTTGCCCGATGTCAATATACTGTGTCGTTCGAGAATATTGGCAAGTCGTTCGTGATTGCTGTGAGTGGTCAATACGGCGTCTGTCACATTCATGCGTCCATTTCGGACCTTCCGATCAGCAAGATGCTGCACCGAATGGCCTCTCCCGTGGCAGCAGACATTCTCGATATTGGTGTAGCCGTACAGGCGGCTGATCAATTGTGCCCGCGTGGAAAACCGACCAAAGAAAGACCATATGGATACTGGAGTCGTGAAATCCATTTGGTCCTTCCACTGCGCAATCCCGACCTGTGGTTCCAGAGACAGGTCGTAAACACTCTTGCGGAGCTATTGTCTTTTCTGACAGATGATGAGTGGAGTTTCTCGTTCAATAAGCGAGTCGACGGTGGTCGGCCGACGGAACAGGGATTTCAAACAGGTGTATGGCCGTCTGATCTCGGCGAAAGACGTGCCGTAACGCTTTTCAGCGGAGGTATCGATTCGATTTTTTGTCTGCAAACGGTTCTCAAGGACAACTATGACGATGTGTTTCCGGTCACGATCACGAACAATGGTCGCGTCGCAAACTTGCGCGACAATGTATTGAGCACGCTGGACGATAGCCTGGAAAAACGAACCAACGTGCGGCCAGTCTCGACGCGTCTCAGATTGCAACATAACGGCATCTCTATCGAGGACTCGAGTAGAGCTCGAGCGGCTCACTTCATACTCGCTGGTGTTGCCTTCGCAATCAACAGCAGTGTCACGGTTCTGAACTTAGCCGAAAACGGAGTCGGCGCCATGAGTCTGCCCATGACTACTGACCACTTTGGCTCGAGAGCTACCAAAGCATCACATCCAAAGACACTGGCGTTGACTGAAGAGCTTGTCTCACTGGTGTGCGGTGAACGTTTCAAGATACGCAATCTGGGCTTCCAGCTAACAAAGGGCCAGATGATCCAACGGCTTCTTGGAGATCCGCACGGAGCTGCGCTCCTAGCCAAATCTGCATCCTGTGACCGCAAGATCCACCGGAGCCGAACCGAGGCTTGTGGTGTCTGCAGTTCCTGCATTCTCCGCTACGCCGGATTTCTATCCGCAAACGTGCCAGACCCTATGCGCTACGCGACCACTCCCAGTCTGAACCGTTCACGGGCTAATCGAGGCGCATTGGCTATCGAGTTTCAGGCAAGCAAGCTCCGGCGTCTCTTGGCAACACAATCCGACCCAAGGGGCGCCCTCCTTATGGGTTATCCCCAACTGCGAGAAGTTGTGAATTACCTCCCGATGGATGACATTCTGGCCTCAGACCCGTGGGAAATAGTCCTTCCCGTACTCTCACATCAAGTGAAAGAGTTGGCCCTGATGAATCCCTTGGCGAACGCCAATATGCGGGCAGCTTAACGCTAGGCGCGCCATAGTAGTACGTTTCAACGACGAGAGTTCCCATGCAACAAGGCATCCTCCAATCGATCGATCCGGCCCTCATCGGCGAACGGATTGCCGACGCTCGTCGTGAACGTCGCCTTACCCAGGCCGACCTCGCCGAAGAGCTCGGAGTAGCTCGCACCACCATCACCGCCATGGAAAAGGGTGAGCGACGACCCAGGGCCTCCGAGTTGGTGAAAATCGCGAGAATCCTCGATCGCTCGGTTCGAACGTTGATCCAACCCGTAGAAAACGACTCAAGTCCTGCTTTCGCCGTGCAATTTCGACGGAGCACGGCACATCACGGGGATGCCCTCGTCAGCGATATCCGAATCTTCGAGCAGCTTTGCCAGTGGTATCTCGATCTTGAAGAACTCCTTGCGGAACCGCTTCCACGCCGATATCCACTGGTATATGACATCGCGGGGGCTCCGCCAGATCGAGCCGCCGAGGAAGTAGCTTCGTCCGAGCGTAATCGACTCGGTCTGGGTGACGGTCCGGTCGCAGATTTGTGGGGGCTTCTCGAAACCGATATCGGTCTGAGATTGCTCAAGTTTCCAATGCGCGATACGTCAACTGCAGGCATGTTCCTCTATAGTGAGCTATTTGGTGGATGCATCGCGATCAACGCAAGTCATCCTCCTGAACGCCAGCGTTGGACTGCCGCCCACGAATTCGCGCATTTTCTGTCCGACCGCATGCGGCCAGAAATTTCTGTCCTAAAGAAGCGATCCAGACAACCTCAAAGTGAGCGCTTTGCCGACGACTTTGCCCGCTGTTTTCTGATGCCTGCGTCCGGATTGATCCGCAAGTTCGAAGGAATGCGTCGAGCTAAATCCAGCGGGATTTCTCCTGCGGACGCGCTCATTCTCGCCCGTCACTACACGGTCTCGTTCGAAGCGATGATGCTGAGACTGGAAGAGCTCAATCTCGTGCCCGGCGGCACGCACGTCTATCTGAAGGGCCGTGGGTTCCGTCCCGAGGAAGGCAAACGTCTGCTGGGGCTCGACCTCGGCCGGCATGACGAAATCGGACCGCAACGGTACCTGACCCTCTGTGCCGAAGCGTTCCAGCGGGGAGACCTTTCCGAGGGAGAACTGGCTCAGCGATTGAATCTGTCGCGCGTCGATGCCCGGGACGCAGTCCAACGCCTCACGACCATGCATACCATAACGTCCGAGGGCGAGTATGAACAAGGATCGCTTGACCTTGCCGCTGCCCTGGTCCCGGAGCGGTAGCACTCAGTGGCTCACCAAAGCACACTCCTCATCGACGCCTGCTCGCTAATTAACCTTTTCGCCACCAGGCACATGGCTGATATCCTTTCCGGGCGACCTGAGCGTCAGGCGATAGTGGAGGAGGTGGGTAGAGAATCTCAGTTCGTGTTTCGTGACGGAAATGATCCAAACCGGAGAATCCGTGAAACAGTTTATTGGGACGACTTCATTTCCAGCGGCTTACTGACGCTCGTTGACGATCCGAGCGAGGCCGAAGCTCAGACGTTTGTCGACCTATCAGTTGTTCTGGATGATGGCGAAGCTATGACCGGAGCAATCGCCATCCACCGTGGATATGGTGTAATTACCGACGACCGCAAGGCGAGTCGGATTCTGTCCGGACTCGGTATCGTCATTACATCATCACTCGATCTCGTCGCCGAATGGATCGAGGAGTCGCGAATTCCAAGTGAACAGGCGGCAACAGTACTGCTCGACATTCGCATCCGTGCCCGATATGTGCCACCTCGTACTCATGGTCGGTACGAGTGGTGGGTTTCAACGATGCATGACCCGGGCTAAGCTTCCGCAAATCGCCGAACATCCAAATTACTCGGCGGGAGAAGGTCCATGGCAGGGGCGCGAAAAGTCATCATATCGTGTGCGGTGACGGGGGCGATTCACGTTCCCTCGCAAACTCCGCATCTCCCAATCACGCCAGACGAGATCGCCACGTCGGCGATTGGCGCGGCCGGGGCCGGGGCGGCGATTCTCCACCTCCACGCCCGGAACCCAGTGGATGGCTCACCCGCCTCCGAAGCTGACGTCTTCGCCCAGTTCCTGCCCCGGATCAAGGAACAGACCGACGCGGTGATCAACATCACCACCGGCGGCAATCCCCAGCGCCCAATCGAAGAGCGTCTGATCGCGCCCATGCACTTCAAGCCCGAGATGTGCTCGCTCAACATGGGCTCGATGAATTTCGGGCTCTACCCCATCGCTGACAAGATCAAGTCCTTCAAACACGACTGGGAACCTGCCTATCTTGAGCATTCGCGCGACTCGATATTCAGGAACACGTTCCGCGACATCGAACACATCCTGCGCGAACTCGGCGACGCCCACGGCGTTCGCTTCGAGCACGAATGCTACGACATCGGGCACCTCTATACGCTCGCCCACTTCCTCGACCGCGGCCTGATCAAGCCCCCCGTCTTCGTGCAGACAATCTTCGGCATCCTCGGCGGGATCGGTCCCGAGCCCGAGGATTTGATGCACATGAAGCGAACCGCCGATCGACTCCTTGGGAATGATTATGTCTGGTCCGTGCTTGGCGCAGGTCGTCACCAGTTCAATCTTGTGACGATCGGTGCGATCATGGGCGGCAACGTCCGCGTCGGCCTGGAGGACAACATTTATCTCGGCAAGGGCGAGCTGGCCGAGTCGAACGCCGACCTCGTCGCCAAAATCCGGCGCATCCTTAACGAACTTTCGCTGGAGATCGCCACCCCGGACGACGTTCGTGAGCTGCTCGCCCTCAAGGGACCAGCCAACGTCAACTTCTGATATCAGTGAGTACTGCTGATACTGATCCGACCAGGGTGGACACGTGCCTACTTGCCACACCGACGGCCTAGGGTTGCGGGTCCTGTCCCCGCCCGCATCTCACGAACCTGCCCTGGCCTGATCGCGCCCTCGACTCGTAGGGGCGGACCCCGGTCGACGTCAACGCTTCACACAACCCGGCCCAGGGTGGTCCGCCCGCATCGACCGCCCGCGCTGCACCAAACACCGTAGGGCTGCGGGGCTTGTCCCCGTCCGTGGTTGGAATGACCGGTGGGTGAATACGCTATTCACGGGATTGTGCCACGGCGAAATCAATGGATTGCGCGAGCGCCCGCAACCAAAGGGGTGTGTGAAATCAGTGCGGCATCGTTGCAATCACCAGGATGGAAGCGTGAGGACGATCTGGCGCGAATCCCGCTCGCCAGTGCGTTCGTCACGTGACGCCCCGTTTGCCTGGGCTGCGTCTCCAGCGGGGCCGACGATGTCGTCCGCGTGCCTGGTCACGCCGCCAACCGTCCTGGAGTTCGCTCATCGTCAGAACCTACCTTCCGTGTCGCTTTCTGTCGCAACCCGGCCCCCAACACCCGCAAGAACGCAAAAACTCCGCAAAAACTCTTCCAGCATTGGTGTGTGTCTGGTGTGTGTCAAGAAAGTGAGACAGCATTTTGGACGATCTGTTGGTCCCAGGCGATCAGCGGCGGACGGCCCTTGGCGCCGCCGTGGGGCCGGCGCCGGTTATACCAGCCCTCGATGTA
>Ga0183260_10000010_pt1 | contig 123612 bp, 117 predicted proteins | sample AntDrymUQ4972206_2_FD_129768 | JGI IMG/M metagenome (GOLD analysis project Ga0183260, IMG submission 129768) | Polar desert sand microbial communities from Dry Valleys, Antarctica - metaG UQ497 (22.06) (version 2) (version 2) | ecosystem: Environmental > Terrestrial > Soil > Desert | place...
AGCCGACGGCCACGACTGAACCGACCGCGACAACGACTCCGGAACCAACCGCGACGCCAACCCCGGAACCAACCGCGACACCGACTTCGGAACCAACCGCGACACCGACTCCGGAACCAACCGCGACGCCAACCCCGGAACCAACCGCGACACCGACTCCGGAACCAACCGCGACACCGACTCCGGAACCGACCGCGACGCCAACCCCGGAACCGACCGCAACACCGACTCCGGAACCGACCGCGACGCCGACTCCGGAACCGACCGCAACGCCGACTCCGGAACCAACCGCGACACCGACCCCGGAACCGACCGTGGAACCAACGCCGTCGCCATTGTTGGACGTTGTCGAGACGGTCAGCAACGACAGTGGACTCATCCTGACCTGTCGCACGGAACCCAATGACCAAGCTTCGATCATTGCCGTGATTGCGCCCAACAGCAGTGTCCAAATAGTTGGGGAACCATCAGATGGCTGGACGCCAGTGCGCTGCAATGGTCAGGATGGATGGGTGTTGGCTAGTTTGCTGACGGTTCCCGAATTTCCCGTGACCGGAACTGTGGTGACAACCGGCTTGCCCGCCAATTGCCGCCTCCAACCGACGACCACGAGCCTGGTGATAGCCACGCTTGAGGATGGAACTCCAGTCGAGATCACGGGTCCCACGATCGCTGGTTGGGTTCCAGTAACGTGCGACGGCCAAGCGGGCTGGATCTTCACCGACCTGATCGAGCCGCCACCGGAGCCGTAGGTTGGCGGCGGCGACACATGTCCCGATGCGGAATAGTTGTTGAGGATCGGAACATGAGCTGACCACTCAGGGCGCCTGACCCAGCCCCCGCTCACTGTGTGGGCGGGGGCGTAACCGGCTCATTGCCGCCACGGTGCTGGTTCGATCAAGGAGGACCAGCTGGCCCGCATCCCAGCCGGCAGCCGCCACGTCGTCGAGGTGCTCACCGGTGCGCCATGGCCGGGTGCCGATGCGGCTCACACCGTGTTCAGCCAGCGTCGCATCCGGCAGGGCGGGACCACGCGCCCGCACGGTGTCATCCAGCGCGGCGGAATCGCCCCCGCGATAGGCTCGATTCTGACGCCAATGGTGTGATGGGCGACCTCGGCCGCGGGCATGCCTGGCGCCAGGGAACACAGCGACCACTCGCGGAGGTCGAACGAGGAGGCACGGGCCATGGACCAATCTCGTCGCTCCGGTGACAACACGTTAACCAAGTCGTGATTTGCTCTAGAATGCTTCCTGGGATGATGCTCAGTGCGGTAATCGCCGCCCGCAATGACAACTATGGCGGAGACTTCCAGAATCGGTTGCGAAGGTGCCTGCAAAGTCTGGTCCACCACTTTTGCCGCACGGGCATCTCGGCGGAAATCGTTGTCGTTGAGTGGAATCCCACCCCCAGCGAGCCTTCGCTCCGGGCGCTCCTCCAGGATACCCTACCTGCTCACGCACTCCCGATCCGGATCATCTCAGTTCCGCCAGAAGTTCACGCAAACCTCCCTGGTTCCTCACGCTCCCCGATGTTTGAGTATCGCGCCAAGAACGTAGGCATTCGGCGGGCGGCAGGCGATTACATCCTGGCCATGAACCCGGACATTATCCTGAGCACCGGGCTTCACAACTTCCTCAACAGTCGCCGTCTTCGCGAGACAGCTTTCTATCGTGTTGATCGGTACAATTTGCCAGCATTCCCCGATCCCGAACCGGATGCGGATGGCCTTGGGCGGTGGTGTCGAACGAACTGGACCTCGGTTTTGACCTACTGGTCGGAAATTAATCGTGACGACTGGTTTCGACGTTTGCTCAATGAAGGCGCGCACGTCACCCTGCCGATGCGTGGCGGTGGTCGCGGCCATCCTCATGGACATGGCGCCGGTGACTTTATGCTGATGCATCGAAAGCATTGGTGGTCGCTTGAAGGGTACCGCGAGACTGCTGTAGTGAATCACCTCGACAGCGTCGGAGTCTTCGCGGCACTCAGTCTTGGCCTAAAGCAGGAAATCTTGCGGGGAGATCGGCGAATATTTCATCAACACCACGAGCGGAGTGAGCAGAGGGAGAGAATATCCGACCTCGATAACAATCTTCTGACGGAAGCGCGTCGCCTCTTGGGGGAGGGCCAGGCGTTCCCGGGGAATGGCCCCGATTGGGGCTTGGGTTCGATAGCACTCCCCGAGACGACCACATGAGCGATCGCCTGGTCCATCAGGACCAAATGAGCGCGATCCATCGGAGACGAAGTTGAGGCGGTTAGGTTTCTTTCTTGACCAATGGGCGATCCTGAAGAGCCTGATTTCCGGTGGCACGTGGTTGTTCATTTCCAACGCGATCGGCGCACTCGTCGGCACAATTGTTTTCTTTTTTGTCGCTCGATTCATTACTCCAGCTGAGTACGGCTTGTACGCCGCTATCGTTGGCGGCGTGCAATTCGTTATGGCCGCGCTGGGCGGGGGACTGGCAACCTGGTCGACACGTCACCTGAGCGTGTCTTTGGAAGATTCCCGGTGGCTGCTGCCCCTCGTCCTCAAGTGGTACGCGATGCTGTTAGCGGCAATTCCTCCGTTGGTGCTGATCGCGTCTCTCTCCTTCGGTCTTCGCGTTGGGCTCGCGATCGCTGCCAGCCTGGTCTCGATCCAGGTCATTGTGCGTGCCGCAACCGATGGTGTCGGCAGTTATCTGATCGCGACGGGTCGGCTGGGCCAGATCGCGCAGGCGTATATTCTGGAGGCGATCCTCCTTGGATTCCTGGTGACCGGCCTGGTTGCTTCTGGATTCGGCGTCCTTGGGATAGCGATTGGAGGACTGATCGCGACTTCCGGACGGGCGGGCCTGATTTGGCGCCACACGAGAAACCGCCTGACGTTCCAATCTGGTACGGGAGAGATCGGCGTCGTTGGATTGCTCCGGCAATCCGCGGGGCTTTGGATGATTCAGGTGATATACGCGTTGGGCGGCAGGTTGCAGCCATTGTCGATTGGGTCTCAATCCCTCGCGTTGGCTGGCTTGTATGTCGCGGGGCTCAAATTCGTGGACAGCAGTCAACTGATGGTCTCGCCACTGACGCCAGTCCTGCTTCCCTTGCTGAGTCGCAGCCGCCACAATCCCACGGCGTTGCGAGGCATGATCGCTGCCGCAATGCTGGTCATGATCGGTGTTGCGATTGGAGCCGGTACGCTGCTGATCGTCTTTGGCGATCGCATTGTCAGGTTTCTGCTCGGCGAACAATACGTGAGCCTCGTGCCCGCGATGCCGATGATTGCACTTCTCGTCTTGATAACGTTGGTTGCCCAGGTCGCCTCAGTTTCGCTGATCGCCTTGAACATGGATCGATTCATCACCGGAACGGTGGGAATTGCCGCGTTGTCGATCTTGATTGGTCTGGCGGTCCTGGCCCAACTCGGCGAAGTCTGGATGTTGTTTGGTTACTCGTCGCTCGTGAGCACAATCACGCTTTCGGTGTGGCTGGTTACGATCTGGAGACACACTACTGAACTGAACGATAATTGATATCCTTGTCGAGGGCATTGGGTCCAATTGGGTCGACAATCATTGTGCGCTGGAGCAAACAAGGTTGAAGAGGCTGACCCTGACCTCGGCCACGTTCGTGAACGCACGCTTGTCGATCGCCTGGGCGTCCATTGGACGGAGTGCGTGAAATGCTTGACGGCGGAAACGATGTTGAGCTAACTGGACCGCCGGGCGGCGACCACCACCCTGGAGACCATCACGAGTCATCATGAACGGGCGCTGGTGACTGGCCACCGTTGACACTGCTCGGTCTGTGGGCCCGAGCCTGCCCCCGGTTGAGGCGCTGGACTTGGAAGCGAACGGTTCCTCGCCGTGGATCGTGGACGCCAACGACCGGGGGTCGCGACCTGGGCGCAGGTCGGCGAACAGCTACGAATGCGGAGTAACGGAAACGGTGTCGGATCACCAAATAGCAACAACCCAAATCAACATTCCCGTCGCGCCGCGTGATCTCGATCGGATCGCCGACCTGGTGCGTTCCAGCGAGCGCATGTCCGTCTTTACCGGGGCAGGAATCAGCACCGAGTCAGGAATACCCGATTACCGTGGTCCAGATGGGGTTTGGGCTCGGCAGGCGATCCCCCATATCGACACGATCCGCACGGATCGAGCAACGCGCATTGAACACTGGCGGGAGCGGCGTCAGCGTTACCCCGAGATGCTTGCCAGGGTCCCGAACGCTGGTCACGACGCCGTTGCTCGGTTCGAGGCCGGAGGACATTTACTCGCAATCATTACCCAGAATATCGATGGCTTGCACCAGAAAGCCGGCAACAGCGATGATCGGGTCATCGAGCTCCATGGCGCCACCCATCTCATCCGCTGCACCGAGTGTGATCGCGAGTTCAGTGGTCTCGTGATCCAGAAGCGACTGGAATCAGGGGAAGAAGATCCTCACTGTGTGGTGTGTGGGGGAACGTTGAGGACTGGAACGGTCCTGTTCGGGGAGCGCCTCCCCGAACGCGCTCTGAGGAGCGCCTTTGCCGTGGCCAAGACTACCGATCTCATGCTGGTGGTCGGGAGCTCGCTGGTGGTAAACCCGGCCGCACGGCTGCCGGTGATTGCCAAGGAGCACGGCGCCCGTCTGGTGATCGTGAATCAGTCGCCAACGCCACTCGACGAAATTGCCGACTTCCGGATAGGGGCCGGGGCAGGCGAAGTCCTCTCGGGCATTGCCCAGCGCGTTTTCGCTGAGGAGTGAGCGTCAAATGCCTTCCACCAACTATCGTGCGATCGGTTCCGGGACGAGAGCGACCGATCATAACTGCTTTGGATGTGGCGTCTTGAATGTCCACGGATTGCGGTTGGAGATTGTTTTCGATCCCGATGGTGAGGGCGTGATCACGAGGTTTGTGCCCGCCAGGCGGACGGAGGGCTATACCGGAATGGTCCACGGCGGAATCATCACTGCCGTGCTCGACGAAGTCATGGCCTGGTCGCTGTACCGCCAGGGAATTTGGGCCGTCACCGGACGATTGACGACGTGCTACCGCAAACCGATTGTCCTTGGCGAGCACACTACTGGACGTGGCTTCCTTGTGCGCGACCGAGGACGCGCTCTCGAAATGCGCGGCGAAATCCGGCGTGACCTCGATGACGAGTTGCTCGCCGATGCCACGGCCACTTTCATCCGCGTGCCGGAGTCGAAGGCAGTCGCATGGCAAGCGCGCTATGGTTCGCTGAGTCAGTCCTGATCGATTCGAAAGGGAGGCCTATTGAAGGTGTACCTGGGCGGTCCGATGTTCGTCACCGCCGAAGTTCGTTACAACCTGTGGTTGTCGAGTGTTTTGCGCGAACATGGCTTCGAGGTGTATTGCCCAAACGAGAGCGAACCGATCAACGACAAGACTCGAAACGACATAACGGCCCGCGGCATCTACGACGCCGATCTCACTGCCCTCGAGTGGTCGCACGTCTACGTCTGCCAGGTGAGCGAGGACTCCGGCACAAACTGGGAGGCTGGGTTCATGGATTGTCTCAACAAGCGGGTTGATCCTGCACGCTACCTTGGAGTCTTGGGATTGGCGACCGACATTCGGCTGCAACAGCAACCGGATCTCGCACGGAGCGGCATCGAGAACCAGGCGTTCTACGTCAATTCGTTCATCGTCGGTGGCATCCAAAGTTCGCTGGGCGTGGTTTATTCGGAGGATGACCTCATCGCCCGCCTCAAGGAGGTCCAGCGCAGGTCAGGGTTGTAGCGCCAGTGCATCCACTCTTTCAGGCGAATCGCGGTTTACTTTGCCTACTGTTCCACCAAATGCGACATTGTCCTTCCCTGGGCGCTGTCCAGAGGTGTTTGACACATCGCCAAATGGTCATTCTGGTCTACATCAAAATCGACGGATGACATCGCTCTTGTCGCAAACCGGGAAGCGAGGATTGGACTCCGTACCTGCCATGAGAGCGACAGCATCAAGGCGTCGCTATATCTGCTCGTTGTCGAGCGCGTTGGCCGTGTGCTGATGAGCGGTTGCCACCAGCAGGCTGAGCGCGCGCAACAGATTGCCGATCGATTCGTCATCGAGCAGATACAGGGCGAGTTCGGTCTCGTCCTCGGTGAATTGGAGCAGATCGCCAATTCCTTCTCCATCGGTGAAATCGGATTGGCTGGCGTGTAGGACGGCGCTCAACCACTCGGAGGCCTGAGCGTTGGCGGCGCGCAGGGTGGTCAGCAGTTCCTGCGCAAGCTCGCCTCGAACACTGGACGATTCTTCGACCGTGAAAACTTCCGTTGCCGCCGCCTCGTTGCGGTCGCTTCCGGGTGTTTCACCGGCCAGCGCCCGATACGTTCCTGGCGTGGTGGCGAGGATGAAGCCATAGTCATCGGTCTCGGCGTGCGCTACCGCTCTCGGTCCAGGGGTCGATCGTGCCCCGGCCTGTTGTAATGTGGCCAGGCCCATGTCGAACAGTTCCTTGCCTGTCCGGCCATCGCCGCCGCGTTCGTCCAACAGGTACGCATAGACCATGAAAGCTGCGGGTCCGACTGAGGAATCGAGCTGGATCGTAAAGATTGAGGCGTTGGCATCGCGCTTGATAGGGGAAAGATCGCTCGCCAGATAGTCTGGCGACTCGGTAATCCCAAGCACCTCACCAATAAACAGGGCGGCCCCGTGCCGAATCGGATCGCGGTGGGGGCGGTTGGTCGAGCCGGTATCGAACGATTCCGTCATGCTTGATCCTTGGGGGTGGAAGAATCGAACCGGGACTCCGGGAGAAATCAATGCAATAGACTGTCGTCCGTTGGCAGAGTGCCGTACTCGATGCAGAATACCAGCATGCCCGCAGGACTGGTAACCAGTGGAGGGTCGGGCTGGCCCTGTGGAGGAGGGGAGTTGTCAATGACTGGCGGTAGTCCGGCGGTGCCGTTCGAGCTATCCGGTGACATTAAGGAGCGCTTGATCGCCGCGGCTCGAATTGCCGCCGAACACGCCTACGTTCCGTATTCGGGATTTCCGGTAGGAGCCGCGGTCCTCACCGGCAATGGGGACATCGTCACCGGAGTCAATATCGAGAACGCCAGCTATGGTCTGACCAACTGCGGCGAGCGAGTTGCGATCCAATCCGCGGCGGCGCTTGGTCACCGCACCATTCTCGCGGTCGCAATCAGTGCGCCAAAGGCGGCCGGAACGACGCCATGTGGAGCTTGCCGCCAGGTCATGAACGAATTCAAACCGGTCGATCGAGAGATGCACATCCTGCTCGACTGCTTCGATTCGGTCCGGGAGATTCGGCTCTCCGAAATCTTGCCCAACGCATTTGGTCCAAACGATCTTGACGAAGCAAATCCTGAGCGCGAAAATAGGTAGTCCCTTCTCAACGTGAGACGAAGGTGGGTGCCCGCGGGCGCCAAGGGTCCTGGGTCCTCGCTTTGTCGGCCATGTCCGAGTGAATCGCTCCAAACATGGCGGCGCTTCTTGAGCCACCGATCGAAACGGGTGGCGAGTCCGGGGAGGCATAGCCATGCGCGGTCGACCGTTGGTCGTCGATTGGATTGAGTCGCCAGAGACCTTTCAGGCGTTGCAAGAGCGCGAACGCAATGGGCATCGCCGGGCAAGGTTGCAGGCGCTTCAGTTGCTTCGAGGTGGAGCATCCATCGGGGAAGCCGGTCGCGTCGTGGGTGTTGACTACCGAACGGTTCAACGCTGGGTTTCCTGGTACCGGCAAGGTGGTCTTGAATCCGTCCTCAGGCGCACGCCGGGATACGCGGCGCCGGGGCGGCCATCCCTCTTGACCGAGGCGCAGATTGCCGATCTCGTAGGTCGCTCGCTGCGCGGCGAGTTTCGGACGGTGAGCGATGCCGTTCACTGGTCCGAAGACAAGTTCGGTGTCAAATACACGTACACGGGTATGTACGCTCTCCTCGCCCGTCGAGGCGCGAATGGCAACGGTTCCATCACGTTGCCATCCACCTTGACTGACGATTGACCCCTGAACGCGTCTAGCAGATGTGCTCTCGCCGGCGATGCCCAGCCAGAAGGTGTCAATTAGAGATCGAAGTTGCAGCGTGTGCGTCCATTGCCTCCGATTGACGCATCAACCAGCGCTCTCTTCGAGGAAGGGGAATCGTGGGTCGCCGCCTGCCGCCCATCTTGGGTGGCCAATACCTCGTGTTCTCCCGTCTATCGTTCGACAATGGCAACGAGCCGGTGCACTTTGGCTGCTGTATTTCTGGTAACCACAAGGATCCGCCTGTGCCGCGAGCGAAGTTGAAAGACCTTGAGGGATTTGTCACAACGCCTCACCTGGCAGCGGTCTTCGATGTTTCCACCTATGTGATCAAAGCAAGGATTGTCGACGGAACATTGCCTCCGGCTTCCAGGATACTGGACTCCGGCGTTCTTCTTTTCGATGATGCCTGGATCGCCACGGCTCGGGATATCATGGCGACCACCTCGCCCGCGAAGCGGCGGCGGCGGCGTGCATCCCTCATCTCTCAGGCGCCCAGCCCGAAGTCATTCTTCGGGCACGACCCGGGCGAAGCGGGCTGGCTCCCGGACTGGGACGAGGTCACGCGCTACTTCGAGGCGCTCGCCGCGGCCTCGGACCGGATCGAAACCGAGGTCCTTGGAACGTCTACCGAGGGCCGACCATATCTCATGGTGGCGGTTTCGGCGCCAGAAAATCTCCGTCCTGATGCCCGTCAACATAATCGCGAGGCGCTGGGCCGACTGTGGGACTCGCGCAAGATCGATGCTGAAGATGTAGAACGCATCGCTGGTGAGGCGCGAACCGTTGGCGTAATTCTCGCGTCGCAGCATTCGAACGAGATTGGTGCGATGCTGATGACGATCCAGCTTGCCTTCGATCTGGTGGTCGCCACCGACTTGGCGACGCTCGAATTGCTTGACGCGACGATCACGGTCCTCGTCCCAAGTCATAACCCCGACGGCATCGCGATGATCTCCAAGTGGTACAGACGCTGGTTGGGAACCCCGTACGAGGGGGTCGAAATGCCGTGGCTTTACCATCCTTACGTCGGCCACGACAACAACCGCGACTGGTTCATGCAGACTCAACCGGAAACTCGGCTCTATGTCGAGATGCACAATCGGGAACATCCGCAGGCGGTGTTCGACATGCATCAAATGGGACGTTTCGGTCCTCGATTCATGGTCCCACCCTTTATCGATCCGCTCGATCCCAACCAGGATCCCCTCATCCAGCAGGGATTCGCCGCGCTGGGCAGCCACATCGCCCAGCGATTGACCGCGGCAAACAAAGCCGGGGTGGTGACCAACGCAATTTTCGATAATTACTCGCCGTCGCTCGCCTATGGAAACTATCACGGCAGTGTCGATCTCCTCAGCGAGGCCGCAAGCGCCAAACTCGCGACCACAGTGCAACTCGAAGAGGACGACCTCAATGACGAATATGGCATCGACCCCACCAAACGAGCCTGGAACCAGCCACTTGTTTGGAAGGGTGGATCGTGGTCGATCGCCGACATCGTTAGCTACAATCTCATCGCGGCGCGAGCATTCCTCGATCATCTCGCCCGCAATCGCCGGCAATGGCTTGTCGACTACGCGGCTCACGCCCGGCGTATTTCGTCCGGGGCCGAAGGGCCGTACGCTTTCGTCTTCCCGCCGGATCAGCGAGACCCCCGCACGACTGCGGAACTCCTTGCCACGCTGCAACTGGGCATCGTTGAAGTCCACGAAGCGCCGAACGGCTTTGTTGCCGACGGAATTGCCTTTCCCGCGGGTACGCACATCGTCCGGATTGACCAGCCAGCCGGCGCATTTGCGAAGACCCTGCTCGAAGTCCAGGACTATCCCGACCTTCGCAAGTGGCCCGATGGTCCTCTGCTTGAGCCCTATGACATCTCCGGGCACACCTTGCCGATCCAGATGGGAGTGCGGGTCATCCAGGTTGACCAGCCCCTTCCGGACGACATTTCCCTTGAGCTGTTGATTGAACCAGTTGCCTGTGCCGGCTCGATTTCGACATCGGCGGAGAACGCCACGGCCTGGGTTGTCGATGCCCGCTCAAATGCGATTTCGGCCACCATCCAGGAGTTGCACCGGCGCAACGTGCCGGTTTACCGAGCGAAACGCGCGGACGCCGCCAATGGCGTCCGGGCCGGCGATGCGCTTATTCCGTTCTCGGTGATCAACCGCCAATCGCTGGAAGATCTTGTCGGCATTACCGGCGCCACGGTCCATGCCGCCGCGGTGGAGGACGATGTTGAGGTTTGGCGGCAGCATCCGGTCCGGCTCGCGGTCTATCGGCCGTGGACCGCCAGCATCGACGAGGGATGGGCGCGGTGGGTGCTGGAAGAATACGGCTATCAATACGAATCAGTCACCACCCGTGACGTTCGCCAGGGAGATCTCCGCGATCAATTCGACGCGCTCCTCATACCGGAAATGAGCGCGGAGGATGTCGCTGCTGGCCGGCCCGAGAAGACCAAGGAGAAGGACCCTTATCCACCGGAATACGTAGGTGGGCTCGGCGAGGCGGGAATGGAATCTGTTCGCCGCTTTGTGTCCGCCGGGGGGTCGCTGATCGCAATCGACCGGTCCACGGCCGCCGTGATCGATGGACTGGCGCTGCCAGTCGAGAACCCGTTGCGCGACATCACGTCGGACCAGTTCTCGTGTCCGGGATCGTTGTTGCGCGTGGTCATGGACAGCGCCCATCCGCTGGCCTTTGGCATGCCGCGGGAAACCGCCGTCGTGTTCATGACCAGCGCCGTGTTCGCCAGCGCCGATCCGGAGGTGACGACGGTCGGCCGCTATCCCCGGTCGAATCCCCGGCTTAGCGGCTGGATCAACGGCGCTTCCCATATCGAGGGCAAGGGCGCCCTGGTGGATGTTGCCTATGGCGATGGGAAGGCGGTGCTCGTCGGTTTCCGGCCGTATTTCCGAGCCCAGGCCCGCGGAACCTATCGCATCCTCTTCAACGCCATCGATCGCGCCCGATTCACCGCTGCCACTTTCCATGCTGACACGTAGGCGCCGACCTGCTTGATCTCTCGCGACGGCCGGCTGTGTCGTTTCCACTGCCTGGCGCCAACCGGACCGCATCTCAGAGGGGATGGTCCGGATGTCTTCCTGTGTCGGATGAGTGCGACCTCCACCTATCCAGCGCCAACCCGCTCCTGCCGGTTGAGCGATCCAACCAGCATCGACGCGGCGCCGATGCCCCAGATCGTGACGATCAGCGTCAGCGCCAGATGCACGTATGGAACCGGAATAAACCGCAACGCACCGATCAGGATCACCCCCAACGTCATCGCCAATAGATGGAATCCTCGGCTTCCGTCATTCCACCTGTCGGGAAGGATGAATTGCCCGATCGCCAACCCCGCGAACACCTGGCTCAGGTATAGCGCCAGCAGAAACATCGCGATTACGATGATTCCCCCCGGTATCCCGACGATTGTGACCATCAACACAATGGCGACAATCGGCGCCGCGATGAGAGTCGCCAGACCGAATAGCAGCGATCTTGCCAGGCGCCTGCCATTGCTCCCGAGCTGGTCCGCCAGGCGCGGAGCCGCGAGTGCGATCAGCGCCCCCGCCACAAGCGCCCACATGATGCGCAATAGCGAACCGGACGCCCGGGAAATTGGGTCCTCGCCACCGCCTCCCCACGGATTCAGTTCCTGCCGCTCGATCCCCTGCGCCAGTTGGGCGCCGGCGCTGACATCGGCTCCCCGCCGGCTTGCATAGGAAACAGGTCCCGTGATGCGGGCCGTGTCCGTAATCTCCAACCCGCTTGTGTTGATGTCGGAGGAGCCTCCAATCGCTCCGCCGAACGTCGTGTTCAAGGAATAGCCGGTTACGTCGCCGCCAACATCGCCCCGCAGATCGATATCGCCACCGGCCACCATCAGGTTCCCGCCAATTTGTCCGCCGCTGGCAAGCTCCAATTGCCCGCCAGCCATCACCACATCCCCCTCTACGGTTCCGGAAATCTCGACCCTGCCGTTGAGGATGCGGAGCGAACCCTCGATCACGCCCGAAATTTCGGACTGCCCCGAGGCAAGTTGGACCGAGCCCGCAATCGTGCCGTCGAGAGTCGTCTGCCCGGCCGCAACGCTCACATCGCCAGCCGCGGCGCCGAGGAATTCGACGGTTCCGCCGGCAAGGTACACGTCTTCCGCGATCGTTTCGTCCTCGCCAATCACGATTTCGCTCGACGAGCGTACATCGCCAGCGACGCCGAACGCCGGAACCGCAATTGTCGCGAACGCAAGGATCATCCCCGCCGCGACGAGCCCCATCCGACGCGATTGAGAGAATTTGGACCCAGCTGGGAAGGTGACGGCGGTCATGACAGGCGAATCTCCTGATCGAGCGGGCGGCAAATACGATGCTGGATTTCACAAACTGTTCTTGCCGCGGATCATACGACAATCGTGCCGGTTGCGAACGTCGAACCAGCCGTCACGGAGAATGATGCTGAGTCATCCCGCATCCGCGGCTGATGCCAGGGCATCGCTCAGGCCGGCCCATCGCGGCGGCGTGAGTGGCCAGGGACGCTGAACCGCGCGATTCCCGAACACCGCCAGCGCCAACTCCCGCTCAGGATCCGCCCACACCAGCGTTCCCGATTGTCCCCAATGGCAGAACGTCTGTGACGAGCGCAACGAACCGGTCCAGTGGTTACGCTTGTCGCTGACAACCTCCCAACCAAGTCCCCAGGCTCCACGCTCCCAATGCACTCCCAAAGACCCGACGCCGCCAGGCGCCCCACCCGTCTGGTCCACAATCATCTCCGCGCGAGTTTCAGCTGAGAGCGGCGACTCCTGGTTCGGAAAGAAAGACGCGGCAAACCGCACGAGCGCCGACGGCGTCCCGAAGAATCCCCCCCACGGAATTCCCAGGTTGCGCCACCAGGCGCTGTTGTAGCGTTCGAATGGTGTGCCAATCGAGGCCGCGTCGTCGGTGTGTGCGAGGCGATCGTCCCACGATGAATCCGGTCTGAGCGCAATCTCAACGAGCCCCGCTGGTTCAAGCAGGCGCCGCTGCGCGTAGGCATGAAAGGGAGTGCCTGTCGCCCGCTCAATCACCCTCGCCGCAATCCCGAATCCGGCATTCGAGTAACGCAGGGTCTCGCCGGGCGCCGATTGAAGCGGCAATCCGCACATCGCGTCGGTAAGTTGTTGCAGCGTCGGTTGGTCCCGCATCCGGATTCGCTTGACTCCGATATTCTCAGGCAGTCCCGATGTATGACAGAGCAGGTGGCGAACTGTTACCCGTTCCCGAAGCGCTTCGAGTTGGAACAGGACATCGCTCCCGAGCGGATCGTCGACTTCCCCGAACTCCGGTACGATCGACGCCACCGGCGTGTCGAGTGACAGGTCTCCAGCGTCCACGGCAATCATCACCGCCGCCGCCGTGATCGGTTTCGACACCGAAGCCAGGGCAAAGAGCGTTCCTTCACTCACCGGCACGTCGTCGCGAGCCAGGCCAGCGACGCGGGTGGCCACGATCTCCCCTCGATGCCAGACTGCCGCCGATGCGCCACGGACCACGTTCTCGGCAACCCATTCGTCAATCACATGCAGAGGTGAGGAGAGATCAGTCATCCATGTCCTGTGGCGCCCGGGCTGTTGGCGGCTAACGCGCCGTCCGCGACTATCATAGGCGTGTCAGAGAGGCTTGTGTGCGACGCCGTGAGACAGTTTCTCCGTCGGCCATCTTGAAGATACGTAATATTGGAGGACGCATCTGGATGTCGCAAAACGATGGGCCCGCAAAGTCGACCGAAGCCTCCGACATTCACCTGCACAGAGTGGCGGACTACGTCGAGCTGAGCCACCTCGCGGCCGACATTGTCACCCGCGTCATCCAGGAGAACCCGAGCGACGCAGTCACCCTGCCTACCGGTGAAACGCCGCGTGGCATGTACGAGGAACTGACGCGACGGATTGAGCGCGGCGATCTCGATTTCTCGAGCATCCACTTCTTCTGCCTCGACGAGTACCTCGGCAAGGGCATCGATGATCGGTCCAGCCTCACCAGCTGGTTGGATGCCGCCTTCCTGACACCCGCCGGATTGCATGGCGACAACATCCACTTCATTCCATCAACAGCGCCCAATCCCAAAGCGGCGGCAGCGGACTATGACAAAGCGATCGCCGACCGTGGTGGGCTCAAGCTCGCTGTCGTTGGCCTCGGATTCAATGGTCACATCGCATTCAACGAACCTGGTTCGGCGATCGATTCCCGCACCAGGGTCGTGAATTTGACCGACGAATCGCGTGACCAGAACGCCGCCTATTACGATGGAGCGGAGACGATTCCGCGCCAGGCCATCACCATCGGACTCGGCACAATTCTCGAATCTGAGTTGATTGTGCTGATTGTTTCCGGCGCAAGCAAGGCCGCGATCCTCAAGACCACCCTCAAAGGGCCGATTACGGAGGATGTTCCCGGCTCGTTCCTGCGCACCGTTGGCGACCGCCTGATCGTGATCGCCGATCGCGACGCTGCTTCCAGCCTGTCATAGGGCCGCCGAGCTGGAGCGAGCCCCCGGCACAGTCAATTGGATTCGACCGACGCGTCGTCAACGTATCCCGTCGTCCGCCGGGTCCGCTGACGGAGGGACGTCAGGAAGTTCGGGCGCAATCGCCCCGAGCAACTCGCGATGAAGGTTGGCCGTTGCGCTTGCGAGAATTCCCCCGCTGATGCTCGTCGAACGCTTGTTGTAGCAATGCAAACGGCCCCAGCAATCGGTGAACGTGCCACCCGCCTCGTGCGTGATCAGGTCAACGCAGGCAAGGTCCCACTCCTGCGCGATCGACGCTCCAGACAGGGGAGGCAGGCCGATAAACGCGTCGAAGGTCCGTTCGGCATTCGAGAATCGTCGTGATTGGTAACCAACATCGAGAATCGGCGGATGGGCCGCTCCGATTCGCGTGGCGACTCGATTGACCGCCTCGCCTCGTGAGTCGACCCCCGCCCCATACCACTTGGACGTCACCAACCGCGGCGGATCCAACAGCGGCGCAATGACGAACCGGGATACCGCGTCGCCCACGATCTCCCACGCCCCGCCGCCGACTGCCGCCGCCTGAATGCGATTGGCGACTGGCTGGGTCGCCACCGCCACGACCGGACGCCCCTCGACACACAGCGCAATCATCACGTCGAAGAGCCCGGTCCGCGCAACGTACTGCGCGGTGCCGTCAATTGGGTCGGCAATCCAGCACCGCCGATTGTCCAGTCGCTCAAGACCGTTTGCGCCTTCTTCGGTGAGCAGGGCATCGGCCGGAAACGCTGCCGAAATCGTTTCACGGATCACCTTGTCCGAGGCCAGGTCAGCATCGGTGACTGGCGACCCGTCGCCCTTGATGTAGGTTGCGGCCGATTTGTCGTTGTAGAACTCAAGGATTACGGCGGTCGCCCGTCGGCCGGCATCGAGCGCGACGTCCAACTCAAGCCGGTATTCACCCCGATAATTCAATTCAGCCACGCGCCGCCTCGATCATGCCCGCCAGACAAATAGCCATGTCCATCCCTCAGTCACACTCCGACCAAAACTCGCGCGCCGGCAACTCCCCCAACAGGTGGAAAAGGCAGCGAAAGGAGCAGGTATACTGGAGGCTGCTGAAAGTGCTAAACTCTTGCGAGGGAAGAATCCCAAGCATTACCACGTGCAAAAGGTAGCATCGCACGCGAGAGTGCGATATGGTCAACGATAACGTCGCGTCTGGGACCGTATGACTGGTGCATGACTATTGACATCGTCGATTGAAAGAGGGGGTTCGTCGTGTTTCGTAACCGATCGTTTCTGAAGAATAGCCGCAGGTTCTACTCGGTGGCCGCGCTCGGTCTCAGCGCGTTGTTGCTCGTTAGTTGCGGTGGAGATGACGAGGACGAACCCACGGAAGAGGTCTTGCCACCCACTGTGGAAGAGGTCGAAGAGGTGACGGAAGCGGCGGCCGCCTCCCCCGCCGCGGCGAGCCCCATGGCATCGCCGGTCGTCGCTAGCCCCGTGACAGACGCCGCCACTCCGGTGAGCGGCGCCGCGACTCCCGCCTCGTTCGTTGTCGCCAGCCCGGTGATGAGCGCCGCCTCGCCAGTCGCGAGCCCGGTGGCGTCACCGATGGCCACCGGCCCGGTCGATGTCTCCGAGACATCCGAGCTTGGCGAGTTCCTGACCGATAGCGACGGCATGACCCTCTACATCTTCACAAACGACGAAGTGGACTCCGGCACGAGCGTCTGCAACGACGATTGCGCCGAGAATTGGCCGCCGTTCAACACCGACGACGATACCCTTCCGGCGGACGTCGATGGCGAACTCACCGTTGTCACCCGCGACGATGGCAGCGAGCAGTTGGCCTTCAACGGTATGCCGCTCTACTACTTCGCGGCTGATGCGGCGCCGGGCGACACCAACGGCCACGAAGCGGGCGATGTCTGGTTTGTCGCCGCTGTCGGCGCCGAGGGCACGCCGGTAGCCAGTCCAGAAGCGTCACCGGCCAGCTAGAACTCCTCCACGATGCAACTTCAAAGCGGGCGATCGGATTGTCGATCGCCCGCTTTCGGCTGTAGGGTCATTCGGAGAAACAGGGAGCCAGGTTCATTCCGGCATCGAGTCCTTTTGTCGTCGTTGCGGCCAGCAGCGACGAAAGTCGGCAGATCCCTCAATTGGCAACAACCACCCCGATTTGATCCTGACGGGTGTACCATGTCGCGTGAACAACGCCGTCCTTGCCGCGTCAACGATCTGGGGACGGCGATCCCACGCCTCCAGGACGAATGGATTCATGCATGGCGCAGGCCAAGCCCCGGACAAACACCTCGACGACTGAACCCGAACAACAGCCGCCGTCGATTCCTCGTGTCCCGGACGATTCCGATGAGCTGTTCCCCATACCTGGCGACGCATCTCATTCCCCGGACACCGAGAAATCCAGTCCATCTCCTGGCGGAGCCTACCGTCTCGATTACGCGATCGACGATGAAGGTCTCGACTACCGACGGCGCTACCGCGGTCTGATTGGCGTCTCCAGCAAGGTGCCGATTCGCGACCGCTCCGTCCTCTCCCTCGTCTATACACCGGGCGTGGCCGAAGCTTGCCTCGCGATCGAGGAAGATCCACTTCGCTCTTACGATCTCACATGCCGTGGCAACACCGTCGCCATCCTCACCGACGGTTCTGACATCTTCGGTCGCGAACCCGGACCACCGGAAGCCGCGATTCCGCTCGCCGAAGCGAAGAGCGTGATCTTCAAGACATTCGCCGGAATCGACGCCTTTCCGCTTTGCCTCGCCACCCACGATGTTGGCGAAATTGTCGAGACCGGCGTCTCAATTTCTCCGACCTTCGGCGCGATCTGCCTCGACGACATCTCGTCGCCACGGGCGTTTACGATCGCCGACAATCTCGACAAGGCCGCCGACATCCCGGTCTTCTCGAACCAGCATCACGGCACCGCAATCCTCGTCCTTGGCGCGCTCTACAACGCTCTCAAAGTCGTCCGCAAATCGATCGAAGACGTCCGCGTCGTGCTCAGCGGGGCCGGCATCGCCGGAATCGGCGTCGCCCGGCTGTTGACACGCGCCGGGTTCGGGAACCTCGTCGTCTGTGACCGTGCCGGCGCCATCTATCGCTACCGTCCGGAGCGCATGAACTGGGCCAAAGCCTATGTCGCCAAGGAGACCAACCTCGATCAACGCAAGGGCTCGCTGGCCACGATGCTCAAAGGCGCCGACGTCTTCATCGGACTCTCCACCGGCGACATCGTCACCGGCGACATGGTGCGCGAGATGGCGCCGAACCCGATCGTCTTCGCCCTCGCCATTCCGACCCCCGAAATCCAACCCGACGCCGCCCGTGCCGGCGGTGCGCGGGTCATCGCCACCGGTCGCTCCGACTTCCCCAACGTAATGGATGTCTCGCTTGTCTTTCCTGGCTTCTTCCGCGGCTTGCTCGATTCCGGAGCCCGCAACATCCGCCTCAGGATGATGCTCGGCGCCGCCCGCGCGCTCGCCGACATGTCCCCGGAACGGGAACTTCACGCGGACAACGTCGTCCCGAATATCTTCGACTTCCGGGTCGCTCCCGCGATTGCCGCCGCCGTCGTCCGCGCCGCAATCGAATCGGGCGAGGCCTCTCGCGAGGTTTCCGCCGAGGAAGTCGCCGCCAAAACCCGCCGCTACGTCTACGAAGGTCGCCTCACCCCCGCCCGATCCAGTGTCCGCAAGGTAAACCGCACTCTGCGCGAGGCAGCTATCGACCTCCGTGAGCGCAACCACGGCATCCTTGAAATCCGGAGCAAGATTCCGATTCGCGATCACCACATCCTGAACATGCTTTATGTGCCGCAAAAGGCGCTTGTCCCCGCTCACGTCATCCGCGACGATCCATCGCAGGTCACCGCACTCACGGCCAAAGGCAACCTCGTCGCCATCGTCACCGACGGTTCGGCGGTGCTCGGGCTCGGCGACATCGGTCCCCAGGCCGCGCTGCCAGTGATGGAGGGTAAAGCGGTGCTCTTCCAGACCCTGGCCGGAGTCGAGGCCTTCCCGATCTGCCTCGCCTCAAGGGATCCGGACGAAATCGTGCGGATCGTCGCCGCGATCTCGCCCTCGTTCGGAGGAATCAACCTCGAAGACATCAGCGCCCCGCGGTGCTTCGAGATCGAGCAAAAGCTCCGGGATGCGCTCGACATGCCCGTGTTCCACGACGATCAACACGGCACCGCGATCGTCGTTCTCGCCGCGCTTCTCAACACCGCCAAGCTCCGCAATTGCGACCTCGACCAGCTCAGGATCGTCATCAATGGCGCCGGCGCGGCCGGCATCGCCGTCGCCAAACTGCTGCACGCGGTTGGCGCCAAGGACATCGTGCTCTGCGATCGGCTCGGCGCGATCCACATCGACCGTACGGAGCGGATGGATCCCTCAAAGCGGGCGATCGCCGAAGTGACGAATCACCAACGCAAGTCTGGATCGCTGGCCGATGTGCTCCCCGGCGCCGACGTCTTCGTCGGGCTCTCGGCGGCCGGCGCCCTCACGCCGGATATGATCGGCGCCATGGCTCCCGACCCGATGATCTTTGCGCTCGCCAATCCGACTCCCGAAATCACACCGGACCTTGCCCGGGCCGCCGGGGCCTTCGCGATCGCCACTGGACGCAGCGACTATCCGAACCAGGTCAACAACTCGCTCGCCTTCCCCGGTGTCTTCCGTGGCGCCCTCGATGTCCGGGCCCGGACGATCAGCGACGAGATGAAGATCGCCGCCGCCCACGCCATCGCCGAATTAGTCATTGACCTCACCCTCACGCCCGAGTTCCTGATTCCGGACAGTCTCGATTTCCGCGTCGCGCCCCGCGTTGCCGCGGCAGTCGCTCGCTCGGCCCAGGCAGCCGGTCTCGCCCGCGCCACGATCGACCCCGCGGAAATTGAAATGCGCTGCCGCGATCTCGTCTACGAAGGCACAATCGCGCTCTGATTCGTGTCATTCCAGGGAATGAGGAATCGTCGGTCTCGGCGACGTCCAGGAATCCTCCCGCGTCGGAATCACGTTTCGCCCCTGCCTCGCCAGCGCCATCAGCACCGAACGAACTAGACTAACCCCATACACATCCGATGTGGATCGGCCGCGCCCCTCCTAACCTCCGCCTTACGCAATCCCGGCGCCCCGTCCACAACCCCTCGAAAGGACAATTCGTGCCGGATCACGACCCGTCGACCACTGCCACCAGCGAAATGGCTGCGGGCGAAGGTTTTGTCTGGCATCCCACCTACGCCGGCAAATCGTTCGCGCAGGTGCATGGCGACCTGGTCGGGGAGATCAGTCGCGACCAGCGCTCTTACCAGCTCGCAATGGATGGCGCCGAAGGATCCGAACCCGACGCGCTCTCGACCGTCGTCGAACTCGAGCGGCGTTGGGGCAACTACGACTTCGACTGGGCCGAAATCGATCCCACCGCACTGGCCGACCGCATCCTCAAATTCGAGCGGGAGCGCGAGCGGCGCAAGGACGACCTCTCGTTCGACGACTACCGCGCCAGCGGCGCCCTCATCGCCGCCGACGAGGTCGAAACCCCCGAAACCACGCGATCCCTGCCGATCATGCAAATCGGCATCGCGATCCTCGCCATCCTCATTCTCTTCTTTCTCCTCGCTATCCTCACCTGATCGCCCGTCGAGAACCGCGGGGTAAAGTGTCAAGTCGCAGATTGCCTCACTCTTGGGGACACCCCTCCGAGCCGCTCAAATTGGGTACGTTGCCGGTGCCACATCCTGGCGGCGCAACCCCACGAAGAATTGGTCTATGTCTAGAGATAGATCTTGACTCATGGGAAGCGATGAGATGATTTTACAAACAGTCGTTGAAATTATAGTGGCTACGCCAAGAACAGGTAGCTCTTTTCGAAATCCGGGAGCTATCCATGGAGTCGCCAATCCACCGGAAAGTCATCACGCAAACTCCGGCAAACAGCCCACTCCACTGGGCGAGGCTTGAGGTGCTGCATCCCGGGTAGCATACTTCTGATCGTGTCGTTCACCCTTATCGGAAGTGCTGAATCATGCCACGCATCGATTCGTTTCGACAGCTGCCCAAAGTCGAGCTGCACTTGCATGTGCCTGGCTCTGTGCGGCCGGCCACCATGCGCGCCCTCCTGGTCGAGGAAGGCCTGTCCGCAGCGCTGGCCGACGGGTACACGCGGGCGACAGATGGTGAGGGACTGACCGCTTACCTGACGCGCCTCGCCGCCTGGAATGCGGTAGTCTGGACGCCGGAGCGGCTGGCACGTGTGGTCGCCGAACTGCGGGCTGACCTCGCAGCTGACGGTGTGGTGTATGCGGAGCTGCGACTGCGGCCGCCCTCGGAGGACGACGGGCACTGGGATGCCCTGATGGAGGCGGCAGTGGCTGGGGCCATTCAAGGCGATGGCCCGACGCTCCGGTTCATCGACTACGTCAACCGCCACTGGTCGCCGGAGCGGGCAGAGAACGAGGCACGCCGAGCCGCAGCGTGGGCTGGTCGTGGCCTAGTGGGGTTCGACGTGAGCGGCGATGAGAGCGCTTATGACGCTGCGCACCTCGTCCGCGCCGTTCGACTCGCCGAGGACGCGGGCCTAGCAATCACCGCCCACGCCGGGGAGGGGGCCGGGGCGGCGTCGGTCTGGGCGGCGCTCGACTTGTTCGCACCGGTCCGGATCGCCCATGGCGTGCGCAGCGTCGAGGATCCGTGGCTCGTTGCCGAATTGCGCGATCGCGCCGTTCACCTGGAAATGGCTCTGACGAGCAATGTACAGACTGCGGCGGTGGCGGACCTCGCCAGCCATCCCTTTGCCGCGCTCCTACGAGAGGGACTAAGCGTCGGGTTGAGCACAGACTGCCGGACTCTGAGCGGAACAACCCTCTCGGCCGAGTACGAGGTCATCCACGCGCTTGGCCTCTTGCAGGCAGACCTTGCCAGAGCGACCGAACATGCAGCGGGTGCAGCCTTCTTGTCAGACGAGCAACGACAGTCACTCCTCGATCTGATCCGCGCGACGTGGGTGTTGCCCATGCAAGCGCTGGAATCCGGCATGTCCTGATTGAGCGGGGCTGAGCAGTTCCGCGGTGCTCCCACCCGATCACTTATCGAGCTCGGTCGGTGGGTCGGCACCCCAGAGCCGCTCCTGACTGGCTCGTCGGTACAGCGCCTCGAAGATGTGTGCCATCCAGGGGTCGAAGTCGATCGACTTCCGGTTCTTGGTTCGACTCATCGCTTCGGTCACGCCCCGTTCTCGCCACATGCGTCCGTGCGTAAAGATGTTCTGCGCCAGCACTTGGAGCCGGTCTATCGCCTTGGCGAAGCGTGCCTCCGGCGTCTGCGCGGTCTCGTACTCATCCCACCATTCGCGCATCTGCGCGGTCAAGTCACTGGGCAAAGCGCCGAAAAGCCGGTCGGCGGCGGCGGCTTCCCGCTCGGGTTTGTCACGCCGACCCGCCGCGTCGTATCCGAACGTGTCGCCCGCGCAGATCTCCACCAAGTCATGGACTGTCAGTAGGGCGAGGACGTGCCCGAGGTCGACGCGGCGGGCGAGGTCCGGATGGAGGAGGAGCGCGAAGAGGCAGGTGTGCCAGGTGTGATCGGCGTCTGTCTCCAAGCCCTCCCCCCTAGTGAGGTAACAGGCCCGCTCGATCGTCTTGAGCTGATCGCTGACCTCAAGAAAGCGCAGGATGCGCTCGAGCCGCGTCGCGTCCTCCATCCGATCCCTCCTTCACGGGGCGCGCTGTGATGTCTGCAAGGGGGGAAGCATAGCGGCCGTTGGCGGGGAGTGCGGGCGGGATTGTTCTGGCAATCGGTTCATCGGATGCGAAAACAACGCCTCAGGTCCGGTTTGCCGGGCAGTAATCCACTCACCGCGGGCGGGTTGCCATCCTCGGAGATCGCTGCCTATTTTCGCGGAAGTTTCGGTCGCTTGACTCCAGCCCAGGTGCTGGGAGTCTGCGGCGCACAAGCCATGCCAATGGGAGCTTTCGCTCAAGGAATACGGTCGCCAGCGGATAGAGAACAGTTAGCACTGTGAGTGGCCCCCGCGATGGCCAGGTCATCGCCGCTTCTGGACCGGTCGGAGCGAACGATGTCCGCTCGCGGCGGGCACAGACGCTCGCGGCCACGTGCCGGAAGTGCCCCTTCGGAGCGCACCGCTCGAAGGGCGACCAGAACCGGCTGAGACACAACGTACCTGCCACGCATCGGTTGTGACGCCGAAAAGGAATGATCGGATGACCAAGCCGTCGCGGGACAGCGAGAATCGCATCGACGACCCCCGTTAAGCGTTAGGTCGGTACGGAAGTGTCCGCGCGCACCATGACCTCGTACCCGAGCGCGGCGTAGCGGCCCTCCCGTTCCCCCTCGAGCACGACGACAGCCGGCTGCGGGGAGGCGGGTGTGTCCGTGGGGAACCACGGCCTGCCCTTCTGCACGACGATCAGCAGCCCGTACTCGTCGCCCAAGGTGCTGAAGGTGTCCGACTCTTCGAGCCAGGCCGGCAGCCCGAGTTCGCCTCGCAATGCGCGCACGAGTGCCGGCACGTCGAGCGCGACGAGCCCCATCTCGCTCACGCAGAGCAGGTCCGATGGCGCGAACGGCCCGGGCGTGTCGTCGGGTAGGTCGTGGCGGGCGATGAGCTCCGCGATGTTGCCTGCGGGATCGCGAAAGTAGATTGCGTCGGCGTTCCAGTCCTCGAAGCGGAACTCGTCCGCGCCGTCCTTTTCGAGCAGGGGCACCCGCGAGGAGAGCCACCCCTTCGCCCCGGCCAGCTTGCAGGGAGGGATGTTGAACGCGAAATGGTAGACCGGGTTCGCCCCGCCCGCGGAGATCGGGGAGAAGACGAGACGTGTCGAGCCGATCACGATCTCGGCCGCCGCGCTCGGCGCCACCGACACCGGCAGCCCGAGTACCCCCGAGTAGAACGCCGCCTGCCCACCGGGGTCCGGGGTGGTCAGACGTAGCTCCAAGATCTTCATGGCGCACCTCCCTTACTTACTCGCGCTTCATCGTACCCGATCCGCCGGTTTGGGTGGCCGGGCACCGCACACCTCCCGTTCGGGCTCGTTCGTGACAGTCATGATGCCGCCGCTCCTCGCGCGCGCCCACCAGGCGCTCGACCACGCCGTCGACCGCCTCTATCGCAATGAGCCGTTCGCCACCGACAGCGACCGCGTCGCCCTCCTCTTCGAGCGCTACCAGGCGCTGGTGGGGTAGGAGTGGCGGCTCAACAGGGATGTTTATGAGTGCAGCGTCGGAATCGCCTGAAACACTCGCCGTCGCCGCTCATCGTCATCAATCTCGACACCGCGGTCCCAGCTTTCCTTCATCGCCTGGATAGCAACGCGAAAGCGCTTTCCCAGTGGTGGTCGGGTTGCGTACGCCGAATCCGGGTTCACGGCTCGTTCACCGGTGAGAATCGTCGCGTCGTCGAAGAATAGCCAGCTTTCCGGCAAATCCAGAATCACCTGCTTCACGTATCGGTTGAAGACGACGCCCACGACTGTGTCTGACTCAACGTCGCGCAAGACGGAGAGCACATCGTTGACATGGTCAACATAGTGAGTTGTTTCGCGCCCATAAAAGTGAATCGATAACTCGTCGAGGTCGGCGTGGTAGAACACGTCCAACTTTCGAAGGTCGAGGCCGTCCAGGGCCGGTAGTTCAATCGCGTGTTGGTCCGGGCTTATGGTGCTGGCGATGTTGGCGCCTCCGTTGCCGACGTGCTGATTCACCTGAAAGCTGTTCGCGCCTGAATCGTATCCTGATATAGTTAACCCAATGAGAGGAGGCGACCATGGTCACCACCAACCGGCGGACGCGGCGCGATTCCCGACCTGAAACATACCGCCCGCCCCAGCCGAAATGGATCACCAAAGACGAAGGCGTCGAACTCCTCGACCGCCAGGCCCGGAAGTACCTCGGCATGAGCGGACCCGAATTCCGGGACAAGTTTCGGTCCGGCGAGCTTACGGAAAACGACCATCCGGAAGTAATACGGGTTTCGTTTCTTATTCCGTTGGCTGAAAACTAGGAGTGGCTCCGAATTCGCCGTATGAGGCGTACCGGAGTTACTTCGAGACCATGCAAGCGGCTGTGGGGTGCATAACCCACAGTCGCTTTGTCGGTCGGCTCCCACGCCAGCCTCAGATCAACACGACCTACGCACTCCCGCTCAATGACGGCGACCCTGTGTCGCTTGGAAGTGCCCTTGGACTGGTGTTCTCCGCCGGACAGTGGTTTGGAATCATTGAAGTCAATGCTGTCGAGCGCGGACAATATCTGGCAAAGACGATCCAATACTGGTACGAGCTTGCCACTACGGATGGCTCGAAGCTCTTCACCTGGCACTGGACACCGGAGACAACCGAACCGGGACAACGGCGCTATCCACATCTGCATGTCGGAAGTGGACTGATCGATTCGAACGGACCATTCTTGCCCGATACGCTCCACAAGAGGCACATTCCCACAGGGAGAGTTTCGATAGAAGCAGTCGTGCGATTCGCGATTGAAGAACTGGGCTCCGAACCGGTCCGTGATGATTGGGACAAGGTGCTCGAAGTGGGCCATGCATTATTTAACCGTAGTCGTCGACCCGAACGCTGACTGCGTTGGCGCAGTTCCGCCGCCCCAATGCGTTCGCTGAGTGTGGCCTCAACTGCCCAACCAGTGCTGGACATAAAACGACACTCCGGATTATTGCGGAGTTTTTGCACTGCCGGTTCTGCAATAAAGATCCCCGGAACGGCGGGCCGAATTGAGTTTTTGTATTCTTGCACCCGAAAACGACACATCGCAATTTCCAGGCGCGTTGTCGCATCACTCTAACCATGGCGTCGCATGCGACTACGGCTCAACCAGACTGCGTTGGGGGCGCGCCACCAGCAGGATCGCGGCGATCACGCATCCCATCCCAACGTAGTGCGGCCAGCCGATCCGCTCGCCCAGGAAGATCGCCGCGCAGATCAGCGCGCTTACTGGAATTAACCCCGTGAACACCGCCGCCGAGTTTGCCGGAACCACTCGCAGGCCGGTAAACCAAAGAAAGAACGCCCCAACCATCACTGGTCCGGCCGACCACGCCAGCGCGATCCAGCCACTTGCGCTCACGCTCCCGAAGTCGAAGCCTGGCAATTGCCACAGCGCGAATGGCAGGAACATCAGCGAACCGTAGACGCAGACCATGTAGCAGTTGGCGATAGGAGTAACCCGTCCCGAAACCGCCTTCCCGAAAATCGTGAACAGCGCCTCGCTGATCACGGCCCCCATCACCAGCACTCCCCCTAGCAGGGGAGCGGATGCCTCCCCGGCGCCGTTGTCTCCGCCGGCGAGGTTGACGACCGCCACTCCGCCCATCGCCATTGCGATCCCAATCATCGTCAGCCACGTGATCCGTTCGCCGATCGCCAGCGACAGCACGGCGATCCAGGCTGGAACCGTGCTTGTGATGATCCCGCTGGCCGCCGCCGTCGTCCTCTCCACCCCGGCCAGCAGCAGGATGTTGAACATCACGACCCCGGACAGCGTCTGGAGGAGGATGATGCCGTGATCGCGCCGGCGGAACGTTGGAAGTCGCTTCTCCACGAGCAGGACAATCGCGACCATGATCGCCGTCGCCGCGACTTGGCGGATGCCAAGCCCGAGCAGGATCGGGAACTGCTCGACGATGAACTTCGCCGAAACCACGACGCTGCCGACGAGGATCATCGCCCCAGCGAGCGCGCACCGGGCGAGGAAGACGCTTCTTGAGGTGTGGACTGCGGTCATCCGGTAGATGAACTCTCGTCATCGAAGGCGTGAAATCTCGTCTGGTCTCAGTTGGTCCCGTGTGTTCCCGCAGTATGCCATGATCGCAACCACCGTCCGAACCGCTACACTGCGGAGGGGTGAAATGGGTGACAGGGGACACCGCTGGCGGGATGCCGGAGCTTGCTCCACCGGCGCCCCGGCTCGACGCGGCGCCTGATGGCGCCAACCAATTGGATCTCTGGTAGGGTTGCGGAGCTTGCTCCGCCCGAGCTTCGGAATGACCCTTCAACCGAACGGAACAATTTGGGATGAGGAGTACGCGTGACGGTAGACGTGCGGCAGTCGATCAGCGAGCGAATCGTCAACATTGCCGAATGGCGACGTGAACGTGAGCAACAGGATATGTACGGTCTCGGACCCCAGGTCGCGGTGCGCAGTCGTCGTTCCGCCGAAGGTCTGCTGGAGCTTGCGCGGCATGTGCTTACGCTGCCAGCCGACGATGAGCGGCTCACTCGGCTCACCGTGCTCGCATTCTACGGCGAGCAGTTCGATCCTGGCGCCACCATGCTCCACGAACTCGGTCGCTTCCGGTTCCACGATCCCGATGTCACGGTCGACGGATTTGTCGATCGCCTGGTCGAGTTGGCCGCGCTCGATCACAGTGAACGCGATCACCTTGGCGGTCGACAGGCGCCCGGCGACAATCCCTGGCGCCCCGGCTGGCTCCCGGACGAGGAAGAGGATGAGTGGTAGCCAGGGTCATTAATGTTCGACTCGGTTGTCTCGTCAAGATCGGACGGTGGACAGTGATCACCGACACAAGGAATGGTGGTTGGGCGCCCAACTCGCCGACCTGGACCGCGGGCGTCGATTCAGGCATCGCCTTTCGGGTCGGCGCGCCGTGAGCACCACGATCGGTCGGGCGCGGATCACGATCCTGTTCGAGTCAACGTTCTCGATCAAGGAGAAACGGGGCGAGATCAAGTCGCTCACGAAGCGCGTTCAGAACAAGTTCAACGCCGCAATCGCTGAAATCGAAACTCTCAATGACATGCGCACCGGGACCCTTGGGGTAGTCGTCGTCTCCAACAGCGCACCCCACGCCAACGCGATGCTCAGCTCGATTGCCGAGTTCATTGAACGGTCGCTGGATCTCGGATACCTCGGCGAAGTCGAAATCGAACTCTTTGGATTCGATGGCTAAACCTACTGCACGAACGTGTCGAGGCGGCCGATTATCCAACCGGTGTTGCGGGATTCGTCGGCGCCGGCGTCGATTGGGGCGTGGCGACTGGACCATCGATGTACCCATCGGGCAGCACAATCGCGAACTCGTGGACCAGGCTGCGGGATGTTTCCGTGATGTGGACCTGGCCATCGCCGCCAATCGCAATCCCGATCGGCGCGGTGATCCCGCCTCCAGCTTCGGCTCCCTGGATTGTGACGAACTCGGCGCCGTTGTACGCCTGAACGATCCCTGAGCCCGGCGAGGTGATGAACAGCACGCCATTCGGACCGAATCGCAGGTAGTTCTGCTGGCTAACCTGACCCTCCCAGTTCGGCACGGGAATCTGGCTGACCGGGGCGCCGTCGCTTGCGAACACGCTGATACGGTTGTTGCCGGTGTCGGCCACGTAAACGAGGCCATCGGTTCCGACGGCGATCCCCACAGGCTCGATCAGCTTGCCAGGATCGGTTCCATAACCTCCGAATGCGCGGAGGAATGTGCCATCCGAGGCAAAGACCTGGACGCGTTCATTGCCGGTGTCAGTGACATAGATCTCGCCATCCGCAATCGCGATTCCGCGCGGTCCATAAAACAGACCCGGCGACACGTTGGCGTCAGGTGTATCTCCAGTGTCAGTGACTTCCCCGGTTCGACCAAGCTCGCGGACCAGTTGTCCCTCGGAGTCGAGAATCATGATCCGGTGGTTCCAGGTATCCGCCACATAAATCAGATCGTCGGGACCGACGACGATGTCGCTCGCTCCCTGGTTGGCCGGTTCGAACATCCCCAAACCGAGCCGCTGATCATCCGCGGCGCTCCAGGCGCCGATGAATGTGCCATCACGGCCAAAGCGCTGGATTCGCTGATTACCGGAATCCACGATGTAGATAATCTCGCCGTCGTTCGACAACGTGATTCCGGTTGGAGCATTGAGCTGTCCAAGCGCGGCGCCCGGGCCGAGTGATTGCCCGGTTGCGAGATCGAAGGGACCCGCGCTCGGATTCATCTGATTGCTCAGGCGGAAGGTGTACCCCACACTGATTTGATCCTGCGTCGGCACCGTCTCCAGGTCGCGGTACATGAAGTACCGGTAGCTGTCGTACCATTCGCTGGGCGAAAAGGCCTTGGAGAGAATCGTGCCCAGTCCAAGGTCCTCGTAGTCCGCTGGCACGCGATTCATCCAGCTTCGCGTCTGGACCACGTACCCGGCGTCTTCCATGCCCTCCCTCGTTGGCGCGATCACCAGGTCGGCATCGTCCCAGCCAGCCGGCGATGTGACCCGGAGCTCCGGGAAATCGCGGAAGTACCAGGCGTATGGCCACTCAACCGCGGGGTCGATCGCAATCGAGATTCCGTAACTGCCGGTGTTGTCAACATTCGAAACCTCGCCAAGGGAAAGATCTCGTGAGAGCCGCATGATCTGGTCCACGAATGCGCGCACGCCATCGGTCGGCACGCGTTGGGCAAGCAGTTCAGAGCCGGAGTCCGCACGCCCATAGGCTACCTGCGTGGCGCTGCGGACGGTGAATAGCGCCAGGAGCAACGCCACGATCAGCAACGCACACCAGCCCGCGTAGCGGGGATACGGTGAAGTTGCCGATTCCCGGTAGACGAGGTAGGCGAGTGGCACAACTACAACCGCGAGCACGAACATCGCTCGCAAGTATGGTGAAAAGTCAGCCTGGGCCGGATCGTTTGCGCGCGCGGTCAGGACAATGACCCCAACGACCCCGAAAAACAACCCCGCCATCGCCGCCAGGATCAGCCCATTGCGCGACGTGGTCAGTGACCGCCAGGGTATGCGTTCAATCACATGACCGAATCCAATCCCGCCAAGCAATACCAGTGGCAACGTCACCAGCGCCGTTTGATCGGGTTGCCTGCCGGAGGCCAGACTCTGCAAGGTTAGGGCCGCCAGGAACCAGACCACGAATAGGGTGGGTTGTAGCGTCTGAGACGAGCGAACGTCGGTTGCCGGCATGGACGACGTGGTAACCGCCACTATCGCAAACACCACCGCCATGATTTCATAGAGCAAGGTGGCATAGAAGAAGAATTGGGTTGGTGTAGTTGACGTTTGGGTCGCCATCATCCGTCCCCAATCACTAAAGGTGGTCAGTACTCCTTCGAGCGACGAGGCATTGGACAACAAGCGCGAGAACGCAAGGAGAAGGACGAACGTGAACGACACGACGGCGGTGGCGAGCGCGGTTGGGGAACCCGCTATGGTCTTCAATCCGGTCGCAACCGGGCCCGCGCGAGGATCGTCGCCCGATCCGCGGTCAGTGAGTCCGCCTACGGCCAGTGCGATTCCGATCGAGATGATCGCCGTTACCCCTTCTGGACCTGAGGCGATCGCGGCCGCAACCGCGGCCCCGAACAATCCGCTCCAGAACGAACCAGCGCTCTCGCGCACGTGCCCGGCCCGCAGCACGCTAGCCGCGGCCAGCAACGCGAAGAATGCGATCAGGATTGCCGGATCGATCGTGCGGGAGGCAAAGACCAATGTCGGCGAAATTGCGGCCAGCAGCGCCATGCCAACAATCGCGGCTCTGGGCAGAAACGGTCGAAATGCGAGTGTCAGCAGCACGATTCCGAGACCCGTGAGGGCAGGAAGTGACCGCGCTATCGGGTCGGTGACGCCAAACAGGAAGTACGTCCCGCTCTGGAGCAGGAGCAAGAGCGGGGAGATGTCAGGAAGTTCCTGACCTGCCGGAAGTGGTTTGCCGTTGAATAGGGACCATGCGCTATATGCCCAGGCGCCCTCGCGCTGAGTGAGGACGTAGGCATCGAGCCGCACGAAGCGCAGGCAAAAACCGACTGCCGCCACTACGACAAAGGCAACGCCGAACCAGCCCCACCTACCCAGATCGAGGCGGCCATCGAGCGGGTGCGCCGGAGAGTCTGCCGTCGCCGACTGCGGATCGGCATGTTCCACCGGCGGGCGATTGATTGCCGCGTCAGATGCGGTCACCGCGTTGTCCTTCCGTGGTTGCAGACGTGGGCGATCACTGACTGATCGAATCGATCGTGGGCGGTGTTACTCGCCATAGCGAACGTCGTTGTAATGCGGCAGCAAATCGTTGCGAATGTAGATCTTGTACCGATATCCATTGAGTCCTTCAGGCAACTCGCGAAAGAACAACAACCGGAACAGGCGCTGTTCGCCTTCGGGTGTGCCCTGGGTCATGATGCTGCTCCAGATCGATTCCGCGATCGCGATCGCGCCGTGTGGATTCGATTCCAGACCCCAGGCGGAACTTCCTGGAGTAAGTTCCGGCGCAATCGCGAACCTCCTGTAAATCGCGCCCTCCGGTTCATGCCAGCGCAGGACATATGTTTGCGAGGAATACCCGTCGATCTCATCCGGCATGTAGCAATCGCGACTGGAGTCCCAGGCGCCGGGCACACCAATCACGACCGGCGGAAGTGCGGTTGGATTGTCAATCTCCGACCGGGAGAGGCGCCTGGCTCCAGGATTGTCCCGGAAGTACCACGTCAATGGCCACGCCGCGCAATCGTCGTAGCCAATTTCGATGCGATCGTCACCGTAGACAAGGAGCGACAGTTCAGTAAGTTCTTCGTCCATTGCATTGACGTCAGGCGATGTCGTGTTGTAGATCAGGGTGTCGCGGGCAATGTCGCCTTCGAGAAATGCAAGTCGAAACCCGACATGAAGCTGATAGGCGGTCGTTACAATGACGATCGCGGTCAATGTAACGTACGCCGTGCGGCGGGCGCCCGCGACAATCGCCGCAATTGTGATGAGCAGGATTCCTAACATCGGAATCAGGGCCAGGAGCCACCACTCATCACGTGCCCATCCCGCCACCTCGCGTTGTCCGAAGCGACCGCTCGTGGACGGGAAGACCCCGTAGGTGAGTCGAGCCGCCTCCAGGAACCATGCAGCCGCGATCAGGACCAATGCCGCCACCAATCCCGATTCAAACTGGCGACTGGAGAGACCAAGAGTCTGGCCGCGATGCCGGTGGAACCACGCACTGGCTCCGGAAGCGATTTCATCGAACAACAACGCGCCGAGAAGAATCGCCGGAAGCAGGATGTGCAAGATCAGCCAAGGCATCTTCTCGCCGGCCCATGACAGCACCCCAAACAGGAACACGAACCAGCTGAAGAGAAACGCGCTGAACAGTAATCGACGGGGCGCCTCTCGGCGCAATGCGGCTCGTGAGAGGCGAATGACAACGATAACGCAGGCGGCTGTACAAAGAAGAATCGCCAACCATTCGTACTGAAACGACTCGGTGATGAAGTAGAACCAGGGTTGATTGCCGCGTCGTTCATCGTGCTGCCCGAGCCAATAGAGGAGCGTGCCATCTGTCGCGTAGGTCGAGGATGCGATCCCATCGAGATCGGTGAAAAGGGTCGTGAACAAACCGAAGAAGATGAAGAGGCCCATCACCGCGCCAATCACCAGGCCCAGCGGATCGCGCAACGCGTTGAGCACCCCGCGCTCGAGCGATCCAGCTGAGCTTCCTCCGAACAACGCTTGGAGGTAGCCACGTTCGTCAACTCGACTCCGGGACGAAATGCGGAGGGACCAAATCGACATCGCCACGAACAGGACGCCGATCAGCAATGCCCCGAGCACGAGGGGATGGGAGAGTAAATCCTGGTAATACGCGGACTGCTGCGCGGGTGTTGGCGATCGCCACGGTATTGTGGGCAACGGTCTCCAGTCGAACACTTCCCGGGCCAGCAACAACAGCACGGCGCCGCCGATCGTTGCCAGGCAAACGGGCAGCAATGGCCGGAGGGCGCCAAGCAACAGCGTAATGAACAGCACCGCAACGAACACGAGCAAAATCGCGAACACGATCTCGTGATTCGTCAGCATGAAGGCGACCGTGAAGAACGCCAGCAACATCCAGCGTCGCTGGGGATTCTCAAGATACCGAAAGACAGCCACACACAGGAGAATGGCGCCGAGGCAGGTATATGGATCGTGGCGGATATACCGAGTGTAGTAGAGGAACGATGGGGAAACCAGCAGCATGAAGCCGGCTGCCAGGGCTCCCCAGCGTCCCAGGAAGCGGTGGCCACGAAGCAGCCACGGGGCGCCAACCAGCAGCACACCCGTCAACGCCGGCAAGAACCGCGACGATGCATCGCTTCCGCCAAGCAGGAAATAGATCAGCGCATTGGCGTGGAACAAGAACGGGCCATGTGACAGCGGATTGTGACTATATGGAATCTCGCCGACCGCGAAAAACCAGGAATAGTAGGTATGGATCGATTCGTCGTGATGGAGGGTTCGGGAATCAAGGTTCCAGAATCTGGTCAGCGCTGCCAGACCCAGCAGCATGATCCAAAGAAGGCTCTCGACAGAAATGCCGCGCGCCCGAGGCGACACCAGGGCACTTTCATTCGAGCGCAACTGATTCGTGTCAACGCTCATGGGGTGGATGGTCGATGGATTGCCTGGCGCCACGAATGAGTCTCCATCAACCGGCATGCCTCGTATTCGGGCCCCACACACCGTATCCCGACCAGCCTGCGCGAGTTGCAAGGCGGTCACATTGGGCCATCGACTGACGGTGTACACGCCGATGCGCCAACCTCTTTGGAGAGTTTAGCGCGTTCGAGAGGTCACCCGCAGCCTTCACCCTCAGGCATGTGAACGAATTGCGCGGGCGAAGGGTTTCGATCAGTCTGATAGGATTACCATCGGTTTGCGTCGGCTGCGATCGGCATCCGCAACAACCTGATACGAGATACATGCATGCCGCCAGCGAGGAGAGCCAGGTGACAGACGAGACGACCAGCGACGACCAGACTGATGAACAGGAACAACTTGCTCGCGAAATCGGTGAAGAACTGACCGATGCATTCGTCGCCTATGTCCGAGGAGAGGTTGCGTTCGAAGACCTCACCTTTGGCGTATTCGACGCGCTCAGTGATCTGCATGTACTTGCCAGCGGAGACTATGTGCTTGAGGACGAAAACGAGAGCGGAGAGGACCCGGAACCCGATCACGAACCTTGACTTGGCAAGTGCGATCCCTAGGGCTGGTGCATGAGCGGCGATTCCCGGAGTCATTTCAACCGGTCGACCGAACGTCGATTCAAGCAGGTGTCTATCACCGTAGCCGCGGTGCTTGGGCTGCTCCTCACCCCGCTCATCATCAGCGGCGATCTTCGATTGGAACTTGCCCACCGATTCAACCTGGCCGCCGGACGCGACATCGAGCAGATTGCCGGCGCCAATGACAACGCCACCCTCATCGTCTTGCCTATCCAAACAACGACGCCAGGTGGGCGCACGGAGAACCGGTTCCGCGCCGCATTCATTGCCACCGATTCGGCTGATGGTGTCGAACTTGTCTCGATCGACGACGGATCGCTGGTCGTTCTGCCGCTGGATTCGTACGATTTCTGGTCGAACTCATTCGACGGAAACCATGTCCTATTCCAGGACACTCGGACCCCGGACGTCGTGAAGGGTGTCCTCGTCAACGTGAACACCCTCGAGCTTACGACCATGACGGCCGATGCGCATTACCCTACTCGCATTCCTGGAGATTGGGAGTCTGCCTCGTGGGAAACGTCGATGGGGTCGTGCCACGGCGCCTCTCCAAACGCCCGGTACATATCGTGCTTTCAGAATCCTGCGCTGCCCACGTTCTTCGCCGGCGATTGGGAACTGAAGGTTCTCGTCTATGGTGATGCCGACAAGTCCGCGACGATTTACCGGGGATTAGGCGTTGCGCCATGGGTTGGCTGGTCGAACGACGATTCTCGCCTCTACTTCCAGAACGAACACGGAATCTGGGTGGCGACGATCTCGATCGAAATGTTCTCCTGAGCAATCTATGGCGCCCACGGCGCCTCGCACACATCCGCCATCGCTAGCTTGTGCACACCATCAAGAACTGATTCCCGTCGTGGGGCGTGTTAACTCCTGTGCAACCAAAGCCGCGAATGACCCGTAGTAGGATAGGATCGGGTCAGGCGCACGGGCTGAACCCACACCGGCGGCGATGACCGTGGTCCGCCATTCCCTCGTTTATGCCACGAGATTCGCTGTGTCTCATCTTCGTTCAATTGGTGCAACGACATGAATCCTTTGGTTTTGCTGTTGCCTCTCGTCATTGGCTTGACCTGGGCCCGGCTGTTTAGACCAGGGTTCAACCGCCTGCAGGGGGCGCCCGTTCTCATCGTGCCACTGCCGTTGCTGGCGCGGATCCGGATGCACGCGGTCCCCGCGTTGCTGGCCCTGGTCCTCGGCTTCTGGCTCGCCACGCTTGATGATGTACCGTGGTGGACTGCGCTAGCCCCATTGGCTTCCAATTCGATCCTGATCGCGATGCCGATTGCCTACACCTTGACCGATGTCGGGGTTCGACTGGGCAGGACGTCGTTCCGGCGTTGGACTGAATTCGCCGGCGTCCGCCGCGCTCCGGGAGGCGCCAGGCTTGCTGGCGTCCAGAAATCACTGGGGATGCACATCTGGTTGTCTGGATCGCGGGGAGACGACGAGTTTCTGCAGTTCCTGCGTCAATGTGTGAAGAATGCGTATAAGGGACAGTCAGGAACCGTTTCGTTTCCAATAGCGCGCGCTGCCTTCCGTCCAGACAACAGCGACTCGTTCCAAAATGGCCGCTTGGCCTACAGTACAGACGGAAGTGCAAGCAAAAAGCCATCTTCAGGTCCTACCAGCGGCCCGTGAATGACACCTTGCCAAGTCCGAATCGGCCCACGGACGCGCAGTGTCATCTGCCCTGACCCAAAGACCACGCTCGGGGCATTGGGTTCCTCCGTATCCCACATGCAATGGTCGATTTGGGGACTCTTCATTCGAATGCGCTCGCTCAGATTGATGACGGCGGACCCTCGGGCGCGACGCCGTGGTGACGACCTGCCGGTTAACGGTCCCCGTTAATCCTCTATCAATTCCAGCGCCAGCATGCCGGCATTGACGATTTGCTCGGTGTCAATCCCGACCGTTTGGTACACTGCTTGCCGGGCGCCCGACTGACCGAACTCATCGACTCCAAGCGGCACCACCGGAACACCCCAAATCGATCCCAGGAATGCCAGCGAGTGGGATGCGCCGTCCTGGACGGTGACAATTGGGGCGCGACGCTCGCCACGGGGGAACAGGATTTCGAGCTGTCCAAGGTCGACCGGCGCCTGGGCATCGCGAAGTTGGACCCGCCGCCCGTAGCGAACCGCGCCATAGAGTCGATTCCCGCTGGTGACGTTGATGACGTTGGCGGCAATCCCTTCATCATGCAGCCGCCTCGCCGCTTCGACCGCCTCCGGAACCATGATGCCACCGGTGGCGATATGAACGACATCCTCGTCCGGCAGATCGGGCGCGTCGATCGTGCGATCGACCAGGCGATACCCGCCCGCCAGAACCTGTCTTCTCATTTCGTCCTCGCCGAGACGAACCAGCGGTTCGTCCATCAGTGACTGGTCGATCGGTTTGGTCGAAAGTCGAAGGTAGGTCGACAACCCGTGCTCGCGATCGCAACATTGGCGGAGCGCCTCGAGCAGAATCCAGTCGACCTCGCGTCCAAATGACGGTTCGAAGTAGACCAGGTTCGGGAGTTCAATGCCAAGCGAAGGGGTGACAGTACTCTGGTGCGCTCCCCCTTCCGGGCTCAATGACACTCCCGCCGGGGTTCCGGCAAAGATCATTTTGGAGTGGATGTATAGGCTGTAAATCAGGGCGTCGAGGCCGCGGCAGATGAAGGGATCGTAGACCGTGCCGATCGGGATCAGCGGTTGCCCGGAGAGCTCTTCGGTCAATCCGAACTGGCCCAGCGCCATGAACAGATTCATCTCCGAGATGCCGAGTTCGATGTGCTGACCATTGGGCGATGGTAGCCACCGAAGCATGCGTTTGGCATCTCCCTCGAAGTCGTGAGACTCCTCGATCGAAAACACGCCTGACTTGTTGATCCAGCCGGCGAGGTGGGTCGATGTCGCGACATCAGGCGACATCGTGACAATTCGTTCGCCGATCTGGGGGATCTCTCCAGCCCGCAACAGTGTCCGGCCAAATGCTTCCTGGGTGGACGTTTGCTTCGGATGCCGCGTGTCAATTGAATCCGGGATAGATTGGGGTGGAAGGCGCGGCGCAATGTGGTCCTCGTCCAAGCGCTCAACCGCGGCAGCGCACCACGCTCCGGCGGCGGAATCGGGCGCGAACTTTGCCCACTGGTCGGCCTCCTCAATGCCAAATTCCTCGCGGAGGTGGTCGAGCTGGGTATTGGTCAACAGTTGCGAATGATTCATCGGGTCACCGGCAAAGGTCAGGCCATAACCCTTGACGGTGTAGGCGAAGATCACGACTGGCGCGGCGTCAACTCGGTCAGCGTCATTCAGCACCTGCAGAAGCTTGGGAAGATCGTGACCCCCGAGATTCCCCACAAGCGTTTGAAGTTGCTCATCAGGTATTCCCGTCACCGCGTCGAGGATACCCTGATGCCACTTGCGGTCGGCGACGTCGGCAAGTCTGCGGCGCAACTCGGCGCCTTCGCCAACACGAATCAAGGCCTGATACTCCTCGTTGGACATCGAATCGATCCGCCGACGAAGTGCATCGCCGCCTGGAACATCCATCACCGCTTCGAGCGAGGTGCCGTATTTTGCTTCGAGCACACTCCAGCCCGCTCCAGCGAACAGTGCCTTGAGGCGCGCCGCCTTGATTCCGGGGATCACTCGATCGAGGCTCTGTCGATTAAGATCGATGATCCAGATCACATTGCCAAGGCCCTGAATTGCCTCTTCGGCGACGGTTTCCCACACATTGCCTTCATCAAGCTCGGCATCGCCAATGAGCGAAATAAACCGGTTTGATGTGACCGATCCGAATTTGAGTTCGGCGTAACGGGCCGCGAGGGCGGCGAACACCGGCGCCACCGCGCCAAGCCCGACCGAACCGGTCGAGAAATCGACAGGATCCGGATCCTTGGTGCGCGATGGATAGGATTGAAGACCGCCGAGTTCCCTCAGCATTGTGAGGTACCGCTCGTCGAGCCGGCCAAGCAGGTACTGGCAGGCGTGGAACACCGGTGAGGCATGGGGCTTGATCGACGTCCGATCGCCACTCTGGAGAAACTGAAAGTACAGCGCGGTCATGATCGTCACGACCGAGGCGGAACTCGCCTGATGACCACCGACCTTGGTCGGTTTGTCGGGATTCTCGCGAATGTTGTTGGCGTGGTGGACGATCAGCGTCGAAAGCCAGAGGACCCGGCGCTCGATCTCCTGGAGCACCGACACGTCCTCAGTGCTGAGCCCGATTCCTTCATCCTCTGCCCTTGGCGGCGCCTGCCGTAATGTGACCATCTCGTGTTCTCCCGACAGCATTGTCGTCCCGCGTTATGTGGAGCGCTCGCCTCATTCTGAGTGCAGAATGCGATGTCCTTATGCGGCCTATGACGAGGCTTTCAGTTTCGAGTGCGGCCAGCCTACTCTGGCGGGTTCAACTTCACCACGTCGTCGATCAACCAGACGCCGTCTACGTCGGCCAGGATCAGTGTGTCCTGAAACGTAGTGACCCCGGTGCCAAGTTCCACGACCACCGACATAGTGCCATTGTCCAATAATGTGATCGCTTTGACGCCGATCAAGTGTAAACCGCCAGCCTGTCCTGTCGGTCCACGTGCGAGTTGCTCCTCGAATTGCGGCTGGTAGGCAAGGGCAGGGTCTACGAAGAGATTCGCCAGATAACGATCAGTGAAAATAGCATACTGGTACGCCGCATCGCCCGAGTTCATGCACTCCACCAATGCCTCGACGGCAGAGCGAATCTCATCCTCATCAAGCGTGAAAACGGTCGTGGTGGCAACGGGCGCATTTGCGATGTCGGCGGCAGGCGTGGCGTCGAAGAGTGGCAAAGAGACAGGTTCCAGGGTGCACGCTTGTGCAGCGGGAGTCTGGCCCAACGCATTGCGACTTGAATGCCCGGTGACAACGGCCACCAATGCAAGGAGGGTGAAAAGCCATCCGCGCGTCGAGGTGATGAGCATGAAATGGGAACTCCCGAGCGTTGAAGTCATGGAAATGCTTACAGATATGAGTGTCGCCGACCAGCGTGGAACGTGCCACCGATCTTGCCAGCCGTGATGTTGCGATATGCTTCAATGCGTTGCCCAAAGCGAGCCCGCAATCGCACAATTGGCAAAGGATCCAGGACAACTCATGACCGCCAGATTATCAGACATTCGCAAGGACTACACCGGCGCGGCGTTCGACGAATCGACCGCCGGTTTGGATCCATTCACGCAATTGCGTCTCTGGCTGGAGCAAGCTCGGCAGGCATCATTGATCGAGGCAAACGCAATGGTGCTGGCGACTGTCGACCAACACGGGATGCCATCGGCGCGAACCGTGCTCCTCAAGGAGCTCGACGACCGCGGACTGGTCTTCTATACCAACTATGACAGCCGCAAGGGTCGCGATATCGCCGAGAATCCGGCTGTTGCGCTCGTTTTCAATTGGCCGACCTTGGAACGACAGGTGCGAGTGTCCGGCGAGGCGTCGAAGATCGATGCCTCAGACTCCGATGCCTATTTCGCAACCCGGCCGCATGGTAGTCAGGTAGGGGCCGCGGCCTCGCCACAAAGCGAACCGGCGCCGAACCGCGCCTGGTTGGAAGAGCGGTTCGAACGCCTCGCCACGGCCGGAAATCCGATTTCCCGCCCCGTTAACTGGGGCGGATATCGGGTACAGCCAACGATGTTTGAGTTCTGGCAGGGACGTCCCAACCGCCTCCACGACCGGCTTCGCTACGATCGCGCCGGGCATGGATGGGAAATCATCAGGCTGGCGCCGTAACGCGTGACGTGACGGAGGCGAGCGTGGTATTCTCCGTTGTCGTCGAGGCGCATTCGTCTAGCGGCCCAGGACACCGCCCTCTCAAGGCGGAGACCAGGGGTTCGAATCCCCTATGCGCTACCCGGTTCGCCCGATCGTTTACGGAGAGAAAACGATCGGGCAGTTTTGTGGTGGAAGGGCGAGCATTCCCGCGAGCATTTACCCTCCAGCCGACGTGATGTTGTCGCGTTCCGGGCCAAACAGGCGCCCGCTCAATGCCTCCGCGGCGGCGCGTTGGAGGTCGGCGCCGACATGGCTGTACAGATTGAGGGTGATTTCGATACCGCTGTGACCCAGGCGCCCCGAGACGATCTAGGGATGCGTGCCGGCGGCTAACTCACTGATCCTGAGTCCAGACGATGACGCTCCGCTTGCCGATCGCGGGCCGACGCACGCCGGTCGTTACGTTGCGGGGAAGGATGCCGCGGACGTGGGCTTCGCGGAAGGCGCCCTGAATCACGGCGACGGCGGGAGGGATGCTCGCGGGCGCGAACCGGCGCCGGGTTTCGCTCTTGACCGCGATAGTTTCGCGGGCGAGCTGGTCGATCCATAGCTGAATATCGAGTGGCTCAAGATCCCGCGCCAGCCGGGCGCCAAGCTGTGGAGCGATCATCGAGGCGTGGCGCTCGCGATACGTTTTGACCGTGCGGCCCGTGAGCCGGTCCCGGCAGCGGTCGATGTACGCCAGCACGAACTGATCGACCGTCTGCGTGTCCGGGGATGCGGCCCGCCGGTCGTTGCCGACCAGGAACGCCCGTGCCTTGTCGCGAGTCGGAAACGACGTCGCTCGCATCCTGCCCGAGTCGTCTAGCTGGCGCTCATACCAGCGCGCCTGGAACCGGATCGACCCATCGGCGCGGGCGATCTCGCGGCGCAGCGTTTCGCCGGGCGCGATCCGGTCGTCTGGCCGGTGCTCGGCGGCGGCTAGCAGCTCGTCATCGGACCTACCGAACACATGGGCGATCTCCCGGCAACTCTGATGCGACGGCAGCATCAACGCGCGCCGCCACTTGGAGACCACGGAGCTGTCCTTAGCGCCTGCCCTGATCGCGGTATGCCTCACTCCTGGCCGGCAGCATGGCCCATCCGAAGGGCCCATCGCGGTCCCGGCCAACATGAGTGCGGCGATGGCGATGAGCGGGGCGAGTGATGACCCCGCCGGGCCGGCGCCGGTGTCCGGCAATGCGGAAGCTGTATCATCGCTGGTTCCGACGACCGCGCCACCGTCGCTGGCGCTGCCCTCGCAGGCGATCCCGTCGCCATCGGCGTCGAGCCGGTTTGGGTCGCTTGAGTTCTGGGAGAGGATGAGCTGGGCACCCTCGTAGGTCAAGTCGCCGCAATCGAGGTCGGAGCTCTGGGCGGTCGCCGTGGCCGTCAGGATCGCAAGCATGGCCAGCGCGGGGAGGATCGCAAGTCGTCGCATGTGATTGAACCTTTCGCGTCTCCGATCGGGTAGGGGCGGGAGTCTAGACAGCACGCACTCCTCTCGTTAGGTCTAATCCACCGTCCAATCAGGCACGAGGCACGCGCCCGCAATTTTCGACCGTTCCTTATTCCGCACCACAGGGGTCAGGGTATCGAGCCAGCCCTGGAAGGCAACGCCGAACTGTCGCATCTGGTGGTCCCTCCGCCGCCTCACCCGATCGGGCGAGATATGTGGCCAATGGTCATGGGTGCTTGCGAAACCCCGGCGCCGTCCGTATCGTGGGAATCCACCGCTGGGGGGTTCACGATGTCCGATCGTCCGCTACCAGTCGAGTGTTGCCGGTAGTGGGCCGGATGGCTTGCCACATCCCGCGCAATCGAGACCGGGCGCCGCCTTAGGGACTGGGCCCGGCGAGGTTCGGCGCTCCCGGAACCGATCGATGTCGGCGTCAGTGAAGACCCGACCGCGAGACAGGAGGGCGCCAATGCCGGAGCGCTTGGCGAGGCGCGAAACCTGGTCCGGTTTGATGCCGAGGCGTTCGGCCACGTCGCCGGTACTGTAGAGGCCGGGGGATCGGGTCGCTTCGTCATGATGAGACGGTACGCCGCCGCATTCTTAACGCCAAGCCACCGGCGAGCATCGATCCGGCAAAAGGTGGGTAATCGTGAATAAGGTTCGTAGCTGTGGTTGCCTCATTTTGTAATCCCCTATGCGCAAATAACACAACAAACCTCCGCTGACTGCCTGCAGCGGAGGTTTGTTGTGTTGCGCTGGAGATTAAATGAAAGTCCCGAATGACCGGCAGCGGCTTCGACCCTCGTCACGCAGATCCCGATCCAACGCCCCGCAGCGTGCATCACTCTCCGCTTGACTCCGACTCAGGTTCGTCATTGATCCGAGCCCCGCAGCTCGTCTCGTCGATCCTGACCGGTTAGGAAAACCACGTTTCCAGTCCCTCGGGACTATGCGTAAACTATATACGTACATCCTTTGCACTGTCAAGGCGCGCCTGGTTACGTGGGCGCCCCGGGCATCGCCCGTAGCCAGTCCCGTTCGAAAATCGCCAGGCACCGGGCAATGAGCGTGGCGTCGTCGATCGCGATCGCGACTTCCCGGTTATCGTCCAGCGACGTCGGCGTGAAATTCTGGGAACCCACAATCGCAATTTCGTCGTCGATGATCATCAATTTGGCGTGGATGTAAAGTGTCTCCGCCAACCGGATCTCGGCGCCGCCATGGTGGAGTCGCACGGCGATTTCCTGCGTCGCCTCATCGAACGACGCATCGACGATCAGGCGAACCGCGACCCCGCGCGCTGCGGCAGCCTCCAGCGCGTCGACAATCTCGAAATCCCGGATCACCTCGGCATAGAAATCGATCGAGCGCTCGGCCCCACCGATCAGCGCCAGATACCGGGCGCGGCTGTTCGTGGGGCTGACGATCAGTGGTCCATCCGGGTCGTCCAACGGATCATGGTCCCAGTCGCGATCGAAAAGGACGTGGGCCTGGATGACCGAGGACCGATCGGTTGTTATTACTCCGAATTCGCGGTTCGTCCGGAAGCCCGACGTCGTGAGATTCTGGTTCATGAACATCGCCACCTGGCGGTCGATGACGATGTACTTGGCGTGCGAAAAGCGGATGTCTGATCCCGACCAACGCACCTCGACGCCGTGAAGTTCGAGTTGCTCCCTGACCTCGTCCTGACCGCCGCCGCCGCCAAACGGATGTTCCTCCAGCATGACCCGTACCTGCACACCGCGATCGACCGCGTAGCGAAGCGCATCGATGACGAGGTCATCGGAAAGGATGTAGACCGAAACGTCAACTGTGCATTCCGCGGCGTCGATCTCGCGGATGACAGGTGGATAGCCATCGTCAGGCGCAACAAAGAGACCGGTAACTGGAACCGATTCGGAAAGCGAATCGAGGCAACCGTTAGCGGGTGAAGTGGTGAGCGAGATCGACGACGATGGAGCGCACGAAACGAGGATCAGGAGCACGAGCAGCGCGCCTGATGCCCGTCTCGCTGTCAGGCTGCCAGGACCAGTGGTCACCGGCCAGGTCCATCGCGTTGCCGGATTCTCAGCTTTCACTGGGTACACCGCGCGGTTGTCACTATGGCATGACCCCAATTCTGCTCGACACTCGCTCGATGACCGCATGCGTCGCCACGGTAGCAGCGCCGATGATCGAAAGCGAGAGTTCCCGGGGAATCCGCACGCCGAGTTCAAGTTCGGTCGCTCGCTGCACGACTCGATCTTCCCACGGTCCGATCACGGAGTGATCCGGGGGGAGGTCCTCATCGGCAATTGCGAGGGCCAGCAACTCCGCGGCGATAGGGTCCGAGGTCATGCCCACTAGCGCAAAAGTCCCGAACTCCTTGCCGATCACTGACGTTGCGATATGCACGGCAAGATTAACATCCACAACCGCATCCGCCCGCGCTTGCCGCCCCAGAAAACGAAAGCGCGACACCGGATGAACATACCGCGCCAGAAGATCGAGGACGAATGGACCTCCTCCACGTACGGCGTCAACATCTGTCACCGTCCACAACGGTTTGCCGCTCAACAGCCGTGCGTCTATCCGAATCGTTTGAGAGGCAGAGTCCGACGGCGCCAACGCAACGGATCTCCATTGCTCGTCATCCGCGCCTGAAGCAAGCCGGATAAGTTCGGAGATCGAATTTGCTGGCAAGACCAGGCGCGAACAGACGTGAAGCATTCGTAAGTAGCCCCGAACGACAGATGCGACTCGATCGGTTCGGCACAATGACGACGGAAGAACGATCAGATCTCCGGGAACATCCTTCTCGGATAGTGCCAACTCCAATGCCTCGGCGAGCGTCGCTCCCATTCCGATGGTGACGGTCGGCTCGGGGGACGCGGCAGAGCGAAGGTCAGTCAATGTCACAAACCAGTGTCTGAAGCCAGTGGTGCACGACGTTGCCTCCCAACGATCATTTCGCTCATATTGAACGCCGCTTCGACCCTAATGCGTTTCCACTAGAGTCCAGCCTGGATGCCTCCGAACGGGACGTCGAATGGATCATACGCCGGATCGCGAGGAGTCTCTATCAATCTTCACCATCTCAAGCAATCAGCATCCAATGTGCAGCGGAGTTGAATATTCTCTGGCCGACCCTCAGCATTATCTTGCTCCGAACGTTACTGTTAACAGAATGTGCAGGCAAATCCAGAATCAACCTGTCAGCAGTCAGGAGCATATTAACTCGAAGGATGACTCGGTGACCTCAACCATATCGACGCTTGGCTCACGCAGGGCCCGGCGCCAACCCGTTGTGGACGCAAGCAACCTGGCGGACCGGTTCACGACAACGGCATTCGACTCCAATGCGACGGACCACGTATCCTCCGACCGGAGCGGCGGTGAACGTCAGCAACTGCTGTTTCGGTGGCTCGTGTTCGGCATGTTCGTCGTCTACATCGCTGGCGCCGTCCTGTTCTTTGTGTGGCGGGGGCAGACCTTCCGACCCGACAACTGGGCGCTTTTCCTGCTCGTCGGGGCGATCCTTCTCGGACGCGCAGGTCCGTTCCTGAGGGACTGGATTCCGTTCGTGCTGCTTGTGTTCGGCTACGAATTCCTGCGCGGCGTCGCCGGGGAGTTCGTGACTGGCGGCGAGCGCGTTGGCGATCGATCGCGGGAGGCGTTGCCCAATGTGCGAGTCGAGAATCTCATCGACTTCGATGTCGCATTGATGTTTGGGCACGAGCCGGTGTCCACCTTGCAAGGATGGATTTATACGTCGGGCAGCCCGCAGTGGTGGGACTACCTCGCACTCATCGTCTACTCAATGCATTTCGCCTTACCGTGTATCTTCGCCTTCCTGCTCTGGGTCACGAAGAAGGAGCGATTCTGGCAGTTTACCCTGGCGCTGTGCCTGATGACCTATTCCGCCTTCGCGTTCTTCCTCCTGTATCCGGCTGCGCCACCGTGGCTGGCGAACAGCTGGGGCGTGGTCAGCGGCATCGGTTGGCCAGCCGGTTCGGTGACCGCGAACATCGACATCGCGCCGATCCGCGCCCTCGACACCGTCTCGATCTGGCAAAATGCGAGTCCGCATCCGGTTGCGGCGATGCCGTCGCTCCACGCGGGTTTCCCCTGGCTGGTCCTGTTGTTCGCCGTCAAATACTTCGGCTGGAAGGGCATTGTGGCCATTCCGTACAACGCCGCGCTCTGGTTCTCGGTGGTCTACCTCGCGAACCATTGGGTCGTCGACATCCTGGCCGGGATGGCCTGGGCGACGCTGGCGTTCGTGATCGTGGAGGTGGTGTGGTCGCGACTTGGTCGTACCCGCGGACCTCGAAGTCCGGGACCGCTCCAACCGGTGTTAATGTCGCTGAAACGCTGGCTCGTGCAGCCTGTCGGCGCCGTTCTCGGGCCAATTTGGCATGCGCCGGGCCAGGTACGTTCGTGGTTGTGGCGAGAACTCACAGGGTCGAGTCGATTGCGTTGAGGCACCATGACGCTTGAATCGGACTCTGCCCAGCGCATGTTGTCAATGCCAGGGCCATTCTCGCTAGCCTCCACCTGTGGTCCTGTGTATTGGACGACGGGTCGGTCGCCTCGCCACCGATGGGACGATGGCGTGCTCACCTGGGTTGGTTGGGAGGGAGAGGCCGTAGTTTGGCGATCATGCAGGCAAATTGGATATGCGCAAATAGACATAACGGGCAACGCATCACCAGGCCTTGACGAGGCGTGGGGTAGGGACGTGCTGGGTTCAGGCATCGCGCTGCCGTCGTACAGTGATCCGATCCTTGCATCGCTTGCGGCACGCTTCCCTGGCCTGCACCCGTACTGCGATGGTTCGGTGTTCGATGGCATCGTGACAGCGATCGTTGGCCAAAGCATATCAGTGGCGGCCGCGGCAGTGACCCAGGCAAAGCTGGCCGCGTCGTTCGCGGAAGCGATCGCAATTGCGGGGCGATCGTACAGGCCCCTGCCACGCGCCGATCAGCTCGCTGGGGCGTCGGTCGAGCTGATCCGTGCTTCGGGTGTAACCTGGAAGCGAGCCGAGGCGATCAGGTACGCGGCCCAGCGGATGGTGGCAGGCAGACTTCCGGACGACGAACTTGCACGGAGCAACCCGGAGGATGCGGTGATCGCCCTGATGGACCTCCCACTTGTCGGGCGCTGGACAGCGGAGTCGGTGGTGTTGTGGGGTGTGGGCGCGTCGAATGCACACCCTACCGGTGACGTAGCCTTGCTCCGTGCCGCTCGCGTCGCGTATCAGCGGCCTGAGTTGACTCTCAAGGAACTCGATCTCCTCGCCGACAACTGGCGACCGGCTCGCGGATTGGCGGCTCGCCTGCTCTGGACAAACCTGTTCGGCCCCGCGCCGGAATCGGAGGGAGCGGCGAACCGATGATTGTGACGAGTCTCTTCACTTGAATGAAGTCCCAGGCGAATCGCCGTTGCGAGGAAGGACAAACCCGCGCGCATCCGGTACGCAGTTGGTGCTGGCATCGTGCTGATCTGCTCTTGGTCCGAAGAACTTCAACACTACCGCCGAACGTGTATGCTCCGTGCGGCCCACAGGGACAGGCGAGGGGGTAAGGCATGACGAACGAGGCACCTCGCATTGACGTAATCCTGGACGGCCCCGAATGGCTTGTGCTGCAGACCAGCGTGGAGGGCCTGATTCCGGCGGAAACGCTCATCTGGTTCACCGATGCTGCCAAGCTCAACACTTGGTGGGGCGACGAAGCGCTGATCGAACCACGGCCGGGCGGACTCTACAAGGTGAGCTGGCCACTAATGGACTGGACGATGCGTGGCGTTGTTGCCCACTGTACCAGCGACACCCTGATCTACAGTTGAACCTGGGAGCATGAACCGGATCAACCATCACGGTCGGTTGTAATTCACGCGGAGTCGAGCGAATCAGGTTCGGTGCTCACCATAACGCACGGACCATATCGCCCGGAATCACCCGTCCTTACGGACGAGGACAGTGCTCGCCACAGTCACCGCGAAGGCTGGCTCTTCTTTCTTGCCGAGCTCCATGCGACGATGGGCAAGTCACCGTCCGATCGAGTTTGGCAGGGAAAATCATGAGTCGTGAGGTTAACTGGGCGGGGAATTTTGCGTACAGGGCCACTCGTGTGCATCGGCCGGCATCGCTCGACGAAGTGCGCGCGATTGTGGCCAAGGCGCCACGCATCCACGCCCTGGGTTCGCGGCACTCGTTCAACGATATCGCCGATTCCGTCGAGCTCGTTTCGCTTGACGCGATCGACCCGACAATCGAAATCGATCGCGAGGCGATGACGGTTTCGGTCGGTTCCGGAATTCGTTATGGCACGCTCGCCCAGGCGCTCGAGCGCGAAAGCTTGGCTCTCCATAACATGGCGTCGTTGCCGCACATCTCGATCGCGGGGGCGATTTCGGCTGCGACCCATGGTTCCGGCGACAGGCTTGGCAACCTCGCGACAGCCGTATCCGGGATCGGTCTGGTCACCAGCAACGGCGACATCGTCCACGCACGGCGCGGCGATGACGACTTCGATGGCATGGTTGTCGGGCTCGGCGCCCTTGGAGTGATAACCAGAATCACGCTCGACATCCAACCGACGTACACGGTCCGGCAGGAAGTCTTCGAGGATCTCCCTTGGGACACGCTGTTCAGTCACTTCGACGAGATAATGTCCAGCGCCGCCAGTGTCAGTCTCTTTACCGATTGGGGGGAGACGATCAACACAACATGGCTCAAGAGCCGGATCACGTCGGAGTTTGAAGAGCCGTTGCGGGCCGACCTGATGGGCGCTTTGGCGGCGACGCGGGCGCATCACCCGCTGGCCAAGATGTCAGCGGCCAATTGCACGGATCAACTAGGCGTTGCCGGCCCTTGGTCCGACCGGTTGCCGCACTTCCGAATGGATGCGGTCCCGGCGAGCGGCGAGGAAATCCAGGCGGAGTACATGTTCGCTCGGCGACACGCCGTTCCGGTTCTGCAAACCTTGCGCGATCTCGCCGGTCAGATCCGGCCGTTGCTGCTCATCTCGGAGGTTCGATCCGTCGCCGCGGATGAACTGTGGATGAGCACCGCCTATGGCGTGGACACGGCTTGCGTGCACTTCTCGTTCAAGCCGGATGTGGATGCAGTGGCCAGGTTTCTGCCGGTGCTGGAAGACGCGCTTGCGCCATTCAACGTTCGCCCGCACTGGGGCAAGGTCTTCGCGGCGACCGCCCGCGACCTCGACCCGCGCTATCCCCGCATCGCGGACTTCCGCTCGCTGGTCGAGCGGCTCGACTCCCGCGGCGCCTTCCGCGGCCCGTTCATCGAGCAACGCGTGTTCGGCGCATGAACGTGTCGTTTCTGTTCCGGGTCAATTGTCATTTCGAGAAATGGGAAATCTTGCCAATTCTGCCTTGCCAGCGCCGTATGCGCCTGCAGACTCACCAAAATGAGCCGCGTGCAGACGAGGAGGTGCGAGGGGATGGTCTGTGATTAACTTTTGCGTATAACCAATCTTGTCCGCAAAGAGCGGAGTGCACATGGAGTTGGCGGGGGAGGCTTTGCGGAGGGCGTGGACGCAACTTCGTCCTCGGCCCGTGGCGCCCGTAAACTTCATGAAACGATCCGCAGGTTGGCTCCTCATGATCAACATAGCCGCCCGGCGGGACCCCTTAACCAACCAGCACCAGTCAATTCCAGCACAACAAACAAACTGAGCCGGAGTGACGATCACTTCTCTGCCTGATCGACTTCCTCTGCGGTGGCCAGGCATCAGCGGGACGGCTGGCCAGCGTATAATGCAGTGACTATGGAACCGACGTCCACCACCACCCAACTTGCAACACTGCCAATCCAGGAGATTATTTCCGACGAGTTCCTGGAACTGCTTCGCGCGCATCGTGTGACGCGTGCCTACCTCTTCGGCAGTGTCGTGAACGGCGACTTCGGACCGGAGAGCGATCTCGACCTGCTCGTGACATTCGACCGGCCGGTCACCATGTTCGACCAGCTCCGGCTGGCGGAGCGTCTTCGACACGTTTGCGGTCGACCAGTGGACCTGATGACCGAGATCCACCCCGCCTTTGTCCCTTTCATCGTGCCCACGCTCGTACACTTGCCACTGTGAAAAAGTCCTGCCAGCCTCACCTTGCGCTGATCCGGCAAGCCCTTTCACACATCGAGCAGTACCATCCGGCGGACAAGGCGACATTCCTGAGCCAGACCATGATCCAGGATGCCATCCTGATGCGGCTGCAGGAGATTGGCGAGAACCTGGCCCGGATGCGACACATCGACGAAGATGCCTTCGCTGTCGTGGCCGCTGATTCCTGGAATCAGTTGATTGGCCTCCGCAACGCCATTTCCCACGGCTACCATCAGATCCGGCCCGAACAGATCTGGCAGATCGTGATGGAAGAGGTGGCTGCCTTTGCCGCCACTATTGAAGCTGTCCCGGACGACCGCTGAAACTCCGGGATAGCCCACCTTGATGTTTTGAACCACATGTCATGACCTTTGCTGCCACCGCATACCCGTATACTTCGTGAAACGATCCGTAGGTTGGCTCACCATGGTCAACGTCGCCGCCTGGCAGGACCCGTGACCCAACCGACACCATCCACTTCCAGCGCCACTAGCAAACTCAGCCGTGGCGACGATCTCTTCATCTGCCTCATCGTCTTCCTCGGCGGCATGACTAGCATCGGGACCGAACTCAGCGTCTCGCGCCTGATCGCGCCATTTTTCGGCGATTCCACCTTTATCTGGGCCAACCTGATTGGGCTGACATTGACATACCTGGCGATTGGCTACTGGTTGGGCGGTCGCCTGGCCGATCGCTATCCGCGTCTCTGGCTGCTCTATGCGATCACGGCGATGGCCGCGGTCTGGAGCGCGATGCTGCCGTACCTGGCGCGGCCAATCCTCCAGTTCTCGCTTGATGCCTTCGCCGATGTCGATGTCGGATCCTTTTACGGTTCCTTGTTGGGCGTGCTGTTGATCCTGGCCGTGCCAATCACGCTCCTGGGCTTCGTCAGCCCCTATGCGATCCGCCTGCGGATCGTCGATGTCGACCATTCCGGGCATACCTCCGGCAACACCTACGCCCTGGGCACAATCGGCTCGATCGCGGGGAGTTTCCTTCCGGTGCTGGTGTTGATCCCCTGGTTCGGAACCCGGCGCACCTTCCTGATCCTGGGCGGGATGCTGTTCATCCCCTCGATCATCGGCTTGCTCAGGGTCAAGGCGTTTCCTCAAGCCGCCTTCGCCACTGTGCTCGCGGTCGCTGTGGCGGGCGTCTCGATTGCGAATGCGGGAGGCGCCATCCGCCCGGCCGAGGGCGGCACGCTGGTCTACGAATCCGAGTCGAGTGACAATTACATTCAGGTCGTGCGCGACGGTTCGGCATTCGAGTTGTCGCTGAACGAAGGGCACGCCACCCATTCGATCTACGATCCCACCCAACTCCTGACGCGTGGCCCGTGGGACTATTTCATGGTCGCGCCGCTGTTCAACGCCCTAACCGGCCCAGCCCAGATCGACAACGCCTTGCTCATCGGGCTCGCCGGAGGCACGGTGAGCAAGCAGCTTACCGCCGCCTATGGTCCGATCCCGATCGACGGCGTGGAAATCGACGCCGAGATCGCCCGCGTCGGACGCGACTACTTTGACATGACCGAACCGAACCTCAACGTCATCATCGAAGATGGACGTTATGTCTTGAAGACATCCGACGAGCAGTACGACCTGATCGGCGTTGATGCCTACAAGCAGCCGTATATTCCTTTCCAGCTCACCACTCGTGAGTTCTTCCAGGAAGTCTCGGACCACCTCACGCCGGATGGCGTCGCGGTCATCAACGTCGGCCGGACCGACACCGATTACCGGCTGGTGGACGTTATCGCGTCGACGATGCGGGAAGTATTTCCCAATGTTTACGTCATCGACACTGAGCGGTTTGCCAACAGCATCGTGATCGCCACCAACTCGCCCACCGTGCTCACGAATTTTTCCGACTCGCTCGCGCTGCAAGAACCCGGTTCGCTGATCCACACCGTTGGCGAAGCGAGCGCTGAAAGCGGCAATATACGGGAAGTCACCGGTGTGACAACCGTTTTCACCGACGATCATGCGCCCGTCGAGCGCGTTGTCGACCTGATTATTCTTGACGCCGCGCGCGACGAAGCGGAGGAGAATCCATGATCCGGGCCCCTGTCGACGTTGCGCGAACGAGAAGAGTGGCCGCCCCTACTCCGCTGCAATCCGCATTGCTTTCAAGCGTGACATTCGTGCGTCATGGGCTTACCTACCGCGTGCCAAGGATGGGTAAAGCGGAAGGCAATATCGGACTGGGAGCGCCTCGTGACCGCGACGACGCGTGGGAAATGCGCAAGTTGTGGTGTGCGGCGATTGGCGTCGATCCAGAAATGATCGTGACCATGGGACAGGTTCACGGAAACGACGTGATCCGGGTGCATGCCGAAGATGCCGGCAAGGGTTCACGCGAGTCCTGCGCCCACATCGGCATTGCCGATGCCTTGATCACGAATGCCCCGAATGTCGTCCTCATGACGCTGCACGCCGATTGCCAACCGATCCTTCTCGTCGATCCCATTCACCGGGCGATCGGCGCCGCACATGCCGGGTGGCGAGGCACTGTCGCTGATGTTGGCGGCGGCACGGTGACAGCGATGCGGGAGGCGTTCGGCAGTAATCCAGCGGATCTCCTGGCTTATCTCGGCCCCGCGATCGGTCCTGATCAGAACGAGGTCGGCCACGAGGTGATCGACGCCTGGCTGGAGCAGGCCAGTGATCTCGGTGAGGATGCCATGTCGGCCGTCCTCAAACCCGGACCCAAACATCATTTCGACGTGCCGACCGCCAACCGCCTGCTGCTCTTGCGCGTCGGACTGGCGCCTGAACACATCGAGGCCTCGGACATTTGCACGAAGACGAACAAGGACTCCTGGTTCTCACACCGGGGTCATGGTCCGAATGCGGGTCGTGAAGGTGCCTTGATCGCGATCGCGGGCGACGCATCGTGATCGCCCCCAACGCTATCGAACACGGCGTTCTCGAACGGAACGTGATCGAGGTCCGCGAGCGCGTGCATCTGGCGGCTCGCGAATCGGGGCGGTCCAGTGACGACATCACGATTGTCGCCGTCTCCAAGACAGTTCCGCGGTCCTTGGTTGATGAGGCACACCGCCTCGGATTGGCCGTCTTCGGCGAGAATCGGGTCCAGGAAGCCCGGTCGAAGTTTGAGGGTCCGCTTCCAAGCGACCTGCGCGTCCACATGATCGGACAATTGCAGTCGAACAAGGCGAAAACCGCGATCGGGATGTTCGACCGCATTGAATCGGTCGACCGAATTTCGCTGATCGACGCGCTCGAGGGCGCCGCGGCACGGGCCGATACCCTCGTTTCGGTGCTGCTGCAGGTCAATATCGGGCGGGAACCGCAGAAGTCGGGGTGTTTCCCGGAACAGGCTCTGGAAGTGATCGACGCGATCAGGGCGGCAATCCATCTCCGCGTCGACGGTCTGATGGGAATCGCCCCGCTGCTGCCGAATCCCGACTGCGCCCGCCCCTACTTCCGTGAACTCCGACTCCTTCGCGATTCGATCAGCCGCGATCGCTCGGATGTCGACCTCTCCGTGCTCTCGATGGGTATGAGCGGCGACTTCGAAGCGGCGATCGTCGAAGGCGCGACGCACGTGCGAATTGGCTCAGCCATCTTCGGCGTGCGGTAACGTCAGCCGCCAATCAACTCGGTACCTTCGGCCCGCGCCGCTCTCGCGAGCGCCTTGTCCAACGTTGCCAACGGCAGCGACCGGCGAATCGCAAGCTCCAGGTATGCCGCGTCGTAGACGGTAAGCCGATGCTGGTCGGCCAAAGCAATGCTTGTGGTCCATGCCCGCGCGACCGATTCGTCATCCACGACAATGTTTAGGTCGCGAAGGTCGGACAGCTGATCGAAAACTTCCCTCAGCTCCGTCCGAGCACGCCGTGCCGCCATGTGCGAGCTGTTCGCTACCTCCCAGAACCAGAGTGCGGGAACGACAACCTCAGTATCACTCAATGTCTCAAGAAACTGCCTGACGCTCACTGGAACGTCCTCGTTGAGAAGCATGGCGCTCAGGCAGGATGCATCCACCACAGTTGGCATTCGCTATGGCCTGCCATCCTCGATCCACGATTTGATCTCTTCGGGAGTTGCACGGATACCCCAGCGTCTTGCTCGCGCACGCATTCGCCGAATCGCCTCTCGCGCCCGCTCGACGTCATGTCCGGCATTGGGCGGCGCCAAGCGGGCCAGAGGTTCTCCCCGATTGACGATGACGACCTCCTCGCTCCAATCGGCATTCTGGATGAGTCGGGCAAGGTGTTCCCTGGCGTCGGTGGCGGCAACGGTGGTCATGGTTTACCAGCTTTCGATCGGGAACGTACCAGGCGCCGCCTGCCTTCGCGGCGCCTGGATCAGTTGTCAGGACTTGCCCGTTAGTTGGCGGTCGTCCAACTTCCTGAAGATCGGATGATCCGGCGGGATTGGCCCCAGCTCGGCCTTCGGTACGCCCCGATAGGTGATGATGAACACCTCGCCGGCCTTGGCGCGGCGCAAGAGTTCGTACCACCGCGTCCGGGCTTCGTAGACGCCGATCCTCTGCGGCGACGATGGCGGTGTGTCAGTGTGTGCGTCTTCACTCTGTCCCATCATACACCTCCTGTCGACCAGTCTACCGACCGGTCGGCACATCGTCAAGCGAAAAACCGATGGGCTATTTCATCGTCCTGGAACCGGAAGGCGTCTCTATGGGGCCGGCGTGGCCTCGGGTGGCTCTCCGTCCATTGCGGTGAGCGCTTCGAGGATCTGGCCCAGACGCTCCTGCTCTTGCCCGTACGTCGTCCAGTCTCCGGCCTGGAGCGCGGTTTGGGCCCGGTCGTAACTGGCTTGCGCCTCGGTGGCGAGGTCGCTCTCGGACATCCCGGCGAAATCGCCAGACGACACCGGCGCGACCTCCACTTGATCGGTCTCGACCCCCTGACTGACAGGCGCCGTTTCCGTGACCTCTTCCGGAACATCTTCGATCTCTCCAACCGTCGCGGCATCGGGGTCGGCCAGCGCGGAAATCGCCTCCGGTAACGTCGCGCGCATCACGACCTGCTGATCCGTCGCCACGATCACTCGCACCAGCTTCGGCGCCGCTGCCGCGGAATCGCGCGATTGCAAATACAGTGGCTGGATGTAGAGCATTGCATCGTTGACCGGGATCACCAGCATATTGCCCCGAATTACTTCGGTGCCGCTTTGGTTCCAAAGCGTGATCTGCTGCGAGATTTCGGGATCCTGATCGATCTGGGCGTCGATTTGGGTCGGTCCGAACACGGTCACCTGGCGCGGATAGCGATACTGCCGCAACCGCGTGACTCCCGTTTCATCGGCCGTCCCGGCGAACCAGGCCGTCATGTTCTGGCGCGATTGACCACCACCGGGTGTGAATGGCACAGTCAGAGAAAACTCGGTCTCGGTCTCGTTCGGCAACCGCTGGGTGACGAAATACGGCTCGACGGACTGGGTTGCGCCGTCCAGCTCTTCCTGGGCGACGATCCACTGATCGTCTCCGTCGTAGAGCGTTCGCGCATTATCGACGTGGTAGGTGGACCACACGTCGGATTGCAGGCGAAACTCACGTTCCGGATAGCGGAAGTGTTGCGAGATCGATGCTGGGGCTTCCGAGACGGGCGTGAACAAGTCACCGTAAACCTCCCCATAGGCGTCAGCGATCGGGTCGGCTTCCGCGGTCCGATAGAATGTCGTGGACCCGTCGTAGGCGTTGATCACGACTTTGACGCTGTTCCGCAAGTAATTGACGCCGTCGTATGTGGTCGCCTGCGGAAACCTGTCGGTCGACGTGTATCCATCGATAATCCAGTAAAGTTGGCCGTCGGCAATGACAAAATAGGGATCCTGATCGTAACTGAAAAACGGGGCAATGCGCTCGGCTCGATCGATGACGGACCGCGTCAGCACGAGGCGAGAATCGCCCGTGAGTTGGCCGCTGACGAAGACGTTGCGATCGCCCAGGGTCAACGCCGCAAGCCCACGCGTAAATGGGTTTCCGAGCGAAATCGAACCCGCCGGAGTGCCCTCGAATCCGCCCTCATCTACACTGTCATCGATGCCGGTGAACTCGGTCTGATCGGTGTTGGTGATAATCCATTCCTGGGGCAACTCCCCGAAGTAGATTTCTGGACGCTCGATCGCGAGTTCGGGGGGCCCGACCGGCGGCACATCGCGCACGGTCATCACCGGCCACCCATCGCCGGAAACCTGACTGACCGGGCTGACGACGGCACCGTAGCCGTGGGTATAGGCGAGATGCCGGTTCGTCCAGGTTCTCGCGTTCTCCCGCAAGCCATTGATATTGAGTTCACGAGCTGATGTCAGCACCTGAACCGGTTGTCCGTCGATCATGTACCAATCGACATCGATGTCATCGAATTCGTAGTAGGGCACGAATGTTTGCAGTTGCTGGTAGATTGGCTGGACCACGCGGTAATCCCAAACGCGCACATTGCTCAGCGGCGGTTGGTCAGACGGGAGTTCCGCGGGTACGATCGGGTCTTGGCCCGTGAGTTCGGTGACCTCGACGTTGTCCAAAGCGAATCCGGCCAGCGTCATCTCGATATTTCGCGCAATATACTCTTCCTCGCGCCGGAATTCGTTGGGCTCGACAAAGAACTGTTGCACGAGCACGGGCAAGAGCGGCGTCACAATCACCGCGAGAACGAACCAGCCACCGAGCAGGACCGCCAACCACCGCGGGGTTCGCAACACAAATCCGGAGAGGAGACCGATTGCCGCGGCGGCAGAGAGAAACGCCATCATCCAGTTGAGGGGACGCACGATATTGACATCGGTGAAACCGGGACCAATCACCACCCCGCGCGTGGAGTAGACGAGTTCGAAGTTGCGCAGCACATACCCGAAGGCAATGAGCAGCAGCATCGCGCAGGCCAGTCCACTGAGGTGACGGAGCGCAACCATCGGCACGTCACCCCATTGGCCGAACCGCACGCCGAGTCGAACGAGATAGACAACCGCGACGGCCACAGCCGTGATCCCGACGATCCAGAGCAGTGAATTCTGAACACCCTTGAGCACCGGCAATGTGAATACGTAAAAGCTGACGTCGCGATTAAACGTTGGATCTTCAATCCCGAATTCTTCGGCCCGCATCGCGAGCCAGACATCTCGCCAGAAGTCCTTGGAAATCCAGCCGACGATGACGAAGAGCGCCGCTCCAAAGAGTGACCCGAGGAGATTGAGCGCAGAGGTGCTGAACCTTCCGACGCTGCCCTCGCGTGCGCCCCAATTATTTCTGGTGGCTCGTACGGCGAGGCGCACATTGACCACAAAGATTGCGGCAGCGAGCAGTCCCCCAGCCAGGAAGTTCAGAATCACACCGGTATAATTGGTGACTATGATCGACCGGTAACCCATGCTTCCGAACCACAGCCAGTTGATCCAAAATGGCGCCGTGATGCTTGCGCCAATGAACAGCGCAATCAGGATACCGGCGGCAACGAGCATGCGCATGGTGGAGGACGAAAGTCCGAACCGGGAACCGCCGGTTTTGCCAGGAGTTGAGGTCGACGATGAGCCTCTTGAAAATCGCTTGAGCACACATCCCCCTGGGTCGAACTACCGTCGCGGTCGAAATCCTGTCGAATCCATGATCGTGGGGCGCACAGGACATCATGGTACGATCTGTTGAGCATACCGCACGGTTCAGTGATCGGACGTCCCCGCCGCGCATGATTCTGCCCTCAGTTCCGCAATCTGGGCTGCTCCCAGACCTTGGCGGCGTCTCCGTCCAAAGCCTTGGCAGCGGAAGCTCCGGCAATGCCTTCCTGATCCAAACGTCCGATTCACTGTTGCTGCTCGACTGTGGTGTCGGCATCCGCACGATTGATCGCGCCCTGCGGGATCGCAGGCTGCTGATCCAAAATCTGGATGCGGTTGTAATCACGCACGAGCACAGTGACCACATCAGAAGCCTTTCCTGCGTGATTGGACAAGATGTGCCAATCGTCGCCACGGCCGGGACCCGGCGGCGAGCGAACATTCCTCCACCACAGTGGGAACAGATTACCTTTGACAGGCCGGTTACGTTCGGTTCGACTACAGTCTGGGCGATCATGGTGAAGCACGATGCAAAAGAACCGTGCGGTTACCTGATCGAAACACCGGAGGCGCGAATCTCCATTTTTACCGATCTCGGTTCCTGGCACGATCGACTCGTCGCCCCGATCCGCGCAAGTGACCTCGTAGTGCTGGAGTCGAACCACGACTTGGATATGCTTTGGACCGGTCCCTATCCTGCCTATCTCAAGCATCGCGTGGCCTCGGAGGTGGGACACCTTTCGAACATCGAATGCGCGAATTCGCTGGCCTCAACGCTCAGGTTTGGAGCGATGCGCCCCACAATCTGGCTCGCACACCTTTCCCAAACCAACAATGCTCCTGACCTTGCGGAGCGGGTCACCCGCGATGCGCTCAACGAGATTGGCCTCTCCCTGAACGTGACGTCGCTCCCGAGGAGAGCTCCTGGGCCGATCTGGACGACCCACGCCGCACGAGACACGGCGAACTGGTCGCCAAATCCGACCCTACCAGGTTTGACCCAGCTTTCCCTCGAGGCGCCTCACTAGATTGCCTCGTAGTTGGTCGCGGCGCCACGCTGCGGTTTGGCGCCACGTCATCAATTTTCACCGGGACGATCGCTATACTCCTCCAGGCGTCCGAGATCGCCGCATGCCTACACTCAATCGATGAGTCAGGTCGGGAGCATTCCCAACGATGAGCGTGGTCGAACTCTTTCACGATCGCCTGGCGACGACTGTCATCCTCTACTTTGTTGTCGCTGGATTGTGGGGACTCCTTGAGTTCGCACGTGGCGGGCAACTTGGAGGGACCATCGGTGGCATCCTGATCGTCGGTCAGGTGTTGATTGTCGTACAAGGGGCGCTGGGCATGGTGCTGTTCATCTTCCACAATCGGCCCGAAGATATCGTCCACCTCTTATACGGATTCACCGCCGTGCTTGTCCTGCCATTCGTCTGGTCTTATGTGCGCGATAAGGCGCCCAGACAAGGATTGCTGCTTTACAGCCTGGTGTCGCTTTTCATCGTCGGGCTCGCGATTCGGGGAATGACCACCGGCGGCTAGTCACGCGCCTCGTGCAGTGGCTCTGGGCGCCCTGCCTCGATGGGAATGCCACTGTCGTTTTGGTTGGGCCCGAGCGGTTAGTTCCAGCGCCCCACCGTCGATTCGTGACTGCCAGTCACACTGTCGATTTGGTACGTTCATCATTGACACAAAATTTCTGGCATCGTACAATCCGACCGTACAGTCTGACGCGTACACCCTGCCTGTCGCGACAACTCGAGGTTGCGTGGAGCAACTATCGGACCTGAAAGGAGTCATCGTGGAGTCCGAGTCCCGAGACTACCAGGAGGTCATGGACAACGCGCTGCAACTCGTTTACAGCCATCATCATCGGCTTGTGTCTCAGCTCTTTCCTGAGTCATTCCGATCGTTGTCGCTGGATCAGCTTCGCAGTGGACCGTTTGGACAGGATCTTCTTCGCCTCGCCCGCCTGGCCCGTGGCCAGAACCGGGAACCCAAGGAACTGGTGCTGGATGCCATCGACTCAGTGCTCCAACTCCTTTTCTGGCCGGCGGCCGCGGAAGACTATTCCGTGCCGCGCGCGTTTTGGGACACAGACCTGGGCAGGATGCTGGCCCTGGCAAAATACCGCGCCTATGATCCAGGCGAACTGGTGAGCATCGGGAATGCGGCACAGCAGTTGGGAGTGACTCGCCCGACGATCTATCGCTGGATGGACGATCGCTCGCTCAGTTATGTGCGGGACGACATGAGTGGACGAACATTCGTGGTTCGGCGGGACATCGATAACCTCAAGCGCGTCGCCAGCGAGTTTTAAGGTTCCGCTCTCGTGTCGTTAGCCGATAGCCAGGTGTCGCGAGGGATTACGGTCTGAGGAGCTCTCGCTACAGATGATTCGGATGGAGCAAAGCGGCTGGTGAGTTGTTCGCCAGCCGTTTTGCTGTCCGGAAAAGGTTGTCAAAACACGTGGCGCCGGCGAGCAAGCACCCAGAAGGCGGTGGCTACCCGAGGTACGTGTTTCCACGGAGTCAAGCAACGCTACGACAACTCGCGATATCCATGCAGGTCCGCGATCGCCACTACCACTCCACCTCGGATGTAGAGCCGAGGAAGGCGCGGAGCGAGCCCTGTCGCCATTTCGTAACCAATGGTCCCGGAGACCGCGGCAAGCTCGTCCAACGTTGGCGCGCCAGCAGTCGCGCTCGTGCCATCGCCTACAATCGCAATTGGTTCGCCCGCGGCAATCTTGAGCCCTTCCGGGACGCGAACGACCGTCTGGTCCATACTCACGCGTCCGATCACCTCGGCTCGCATGCCCCGAATCGACATCCAGCCACCAGCGGAAAGGTCCCGTCGATAGCCATCGGCATACCCCAGCGCCACCAACGCCGCCCGCTCATGGTTTCTCGACTCGTATGTGCCGCCATAGCCTACTCGATCACCGGGTCCAAGGTCGATTACCTTGGAGATCCGACCGCGAATCGTCATCACCGGCTTCATCGGCGACGGCAATGGAACAGATTCCCCGGGCGAAAGACCATACATGGCAATGCCAAGCCGCACCATACTCCGGTGGTATTCCGGAAATCGCATCGTCGCCGCGCTGTTCGCCAGGTGTTGCGGCGGAACCGCTACTCCAGCTTCCCGAAGCTCATTGAGGGATCGATCGAAGCGGGCGGCCTGATCGTCGACCGAAGCGGCGTCGACAGCGTCCGCCGACGCGAAATGCGACATCACCCCATCCATCCGCAACCGGTCAAGCGACATGATCGTTCGGGCAACAGCGACCACATCTTCAGGCATGACGCCAAATCGCCGCATGCCAGTGTCGATCTTGAGGTGAATTGAAACTGGTTCTGTTGCGAGCGTAGCGCTTGCGACAGTCGCAAGTCCACGCGCAAATCCAGCATCGGATACGATGATTCCAAGTCTATTGCCAATTGCCCGAGCGCGCTCGTTGTCGCCGATCGCGCCGAGCACCAGGATTGGAGCATCGATCCCGGCAAGCCTGAGTTGGCAGCCCTCGTCGACGGTGGCCACCCCAAGCATTCCCGCTCCAGCGTCGAGCGCCGTTTTGGCGAGCGGAACGGCGCCATGACCATATCCATTTGCCTTGACTACGGCCATGAGTCGGGTGTTGGGTCCGATAAAATCCTGAACGCGCCGAACATTGGCTGCTACCGCATCGAGATCGACAACGCCAAAAACCGTGCGTCCCGCCCAATCGGCATCGACGCCATCGAGTGCCGAGCCACGCTCGGAATCCATCTCAGGCCCGGTTTTCAAGCGCCGAGATGATTTTCACCAGGTCCGATCGAGAGACGATCCCAACGACCTGATTGTCCTGATCCACCACTGGAATCGGATTGATCCGACGGTCGACCATTAATGTTGCGACTTCGGTCAGGGTTGCATTCGAACGGATGCTGATCACCGGTGAGGTCATCAGTTGGCGGGCGTTGACGGCCGTCACCTTCCGCAGTTCGTCATCGAAATCGGGACCGGCGTCGGCCATAAAAATGGCGTCAAGAAACGGCACCGGCGTCGGCACGTCGACTTCGGCTTCGCGGATGATAATGTCGGCCTCGGTGATAATGCCGATAATCTTCGAGTTCTCAACCACCGCCACGCCTGGTGTCTGATAGTCCACGAGAATTCTCGCGGTTTCGCCAATCGTTGCATCCGGACTCACGACCGGCACGTCTGTCCGCATGATTCTCGTCACCAGCGGATCGCCAGGTTCTTGCGCGCCGCTCCGCTCGATATCAGTCATCCAAAACACTCCTCACCCGATAGATCCCTGAAATCGTCAGGAAGTCAATAATGCTAGCTCATTGGCGATGGCGTCGGGCAAGTCCGACGCCACCAGGCCCAGCACCCCAAATCGGTCCTCGACCCGCAACGCCGCCCTCGGGCCAACATAGATTGCCAGGGCAGCCGAATCCAACAGGGATCCCGTCTGCGCGAGTAGTCCTCCGACAACTCCGGCGAGCACGTCTCCCGAACCGGCCGTAGCCAGCGACGAAGCAGCCAGATCGGCAACAAGTGTCGTCTCTCCGTTCGAGACCACGGCGTTGCCACCCTTGAGCAACACGGTTTGTTGCCAGACGGCGGCGGCTTCGGCCGCGATTGAGACCGGGTCGGTGGTGACGTCTTCGACTGGTCGGCCAAGGAGGCGAGCCATCTCTCCAGGATGCGGCGTCAGCACCATGCGCTGCGCTGGTACGCACTCCCACCACCGCTCCTGCCGCGCCAGCCAGTTCAATCCATCCGCATCGAGTACAACATTGACATCACTCTCCGAAAAGATAGTCGTAGCCGCCACCGCTTCTCCGGCATGCACTGAAGTGCCATCTCCGCCAAAACCCATCCGCCCTCGCACGGCCTCGGCACGGCTACCGAAACCGAACAGGCTGCTCAGCAGGTTGTCGCTCGCGTCGTCAGAACCAAGACCCGGACCAATCACCATTGCCGTGGAACGTTCGAGGTGTTCCCGGATCAGTTCCGCGGACTTCCGGGCGCCGCTCGAAGATTCCGTTTCCGGCAAGGGAATGAATGCCACTTCAGGTATGCCCGAGGCGATCGAGGAAATGACGTTCCGGCCCGCCGCCAACAACACGATGCCCGCTCCCGAGCGACCAGCGGCGCGACTGGCTAACCAGGCGGCACCAGGATATGCGGGAGATCCGGCGACGACGATCACGCCGCCCACACCCCATTTGTGGGCCATGTCGTCTCTCGTCGGAAGGAGATCGCGAACATACGCTTCGTCGATCGTACGCCGATTTACGTCAACCATTGAGGTCGCTACCTCGCCTTTCCAGCTGATTTCGTCCGCTCAACCGCTCCGCCTGGCTGGACTTCGATCGAGTCACCGCGCGTCCCGGCCGCTACGGCTGCCGGTGTTGATCGATTAACGGCAACGACAAATGCCATGGCATCGGTCCGGGAGTGAGTCAACGATACGCTGAAATCGGTCAGCTCCAGGTGTTTCGCCCGTTCGGCAGCTTGGCCATGGAGGATGAGAACGGGTTTTCCCCGGCGATTGGGCAACACTTCGATTTCGCGCCATCGAATGCCGACGATGCCAGTGCCGAGCGCCTTCGATGTCGCTTCCTTTGCCGCAAATCTTGCCGCCAGCTCATTCACGCGACCGCGATACCGTACGCGTTCACGCTCGGTGAAGACCCGGTTCAGGAATCGATCGCCGAAGTCATCGTATGTCCGCTGGATGCGAGCAATCTCGATCACATCGACGCCGACTGCAATCGCGCCCTCGCGCTCGGAATCGAACTGGGGCCGATACCACCCGTCGCCTTCTCGCGACTCGATCGTTGGCTCAACGTAGCGAGATCGCTGTCGTCGCGGGGTCACCACCATCAGCGCATCTCCCCATCGCCTGAGCGCGGTGTGCCGGAGTTCTTCGATCGGCCCCTGACGGTCACTGGTTGATATCGCACGTCGAACGCCGCGAGGGCTGCCAGGAACGTGTTGTTCTCCAACGTACGCCGAATGTCTTCAATCTGCCGCGCTAGAAAGCGGAGGTTATGAATCGAAGCGAGTCGCATTCCGAAGATCTCCCGTGCCCGAAACAGATGGTGGATGTAGGCCGCGGAGAAGCGGGTGCACGCAGTGCAATCGCACGATCCGTCTACGGGAGCGTGAAAATGCTTGAAACGAGCGTTTGTGATCGCAATTCGGCCGTCTGGCGTGTAGAGAGCGCCGTTCCGGGCCGCCCGCGTCGGCAGCACGCAGTCGAACATGTCTATGCCACGCGCCACTCCGTGCCAAATGTCTTCTGGCGAGCCGACACCCATCAGGTAGCGCGGTTTGTCTCTCGGCAGGTGCGGCACGGAGACCTCGAGCATCTCGGCCATGACTGCTTTCGACTCGCCAACGCTCAATCCACCAATCGCGCATCCTGCTACGTCGGAGTTGGCCACTCGCCGGGCGCTGGCGATGCGCAGGTCCGCCTCTATTCCCCCTTGCTGGATTCCGAACAACACAGATCGGGGCTCGATGCCACCCTGGTCGTGAAAGGCGATCACTGTGCGGTCAAGCCAGCGCGCGCTACGCTCGGTCGCATCCTCGATTGCAGACCGCTCAGCCGGTAAACCGAGTACGTGATCCAGCTGCATCATGATGTCGGAACCATATCCAAGCTGCAGTTTGACCACCGATTCCGGCGTCATTGTCCATCGCGAACCGTCGATGTGGGAGGCGAACGTTACGCCGTCTTCGCTAATCTTGGTGTTTGCCGCGAGGCTGTAGACCTGGAATCCTCCGCTATCGGTCAGGATCGGCCCATGCCAACCCATGAACCTGTGTACCCCACCCGCCTCGCGGATGACGTCGACGCCGGGCCGGAGCATGAGGTGATAGGTGTTGGCGAGAATGATCTGGGCGCCAGTCTGCATCACCTCAATCGGATCGAGCGTCTTGACCGTGGCCTGGGTGCCAACGGGCATGAAGACTGGCGTCTCAATAACGCCGTGCGGCGTTTCGATCCGGCCTCGCCGGGCGTACGACCCGGTGTCTTCGCGGAGGAGATCAAACCGGAATGCTCCACCTTGCATGTCGCTTGAAACGAATGCGATCCGCGGGTCATGAGCCCGCGTGGCGTCTCCCGGCGCTCCACGAGAATGGATCAATCCTGGCATATGGAGGTCGTCAGCCCGCCGGTCGCGCATAACCGGCATTGCGCCGCCGCTGACGGGCCCGGTTCAGCGCATCGTCTCCGTCAGCCACCGCTACGGGTGCCCGCGATTCGTCACTCGAAGCGGTTGGAATGCCACTGCCAGCGCTCTGTCGTGGAGTGGGATCGTTGATGACGGATGGTACAGCCTTTCGGGCGCGTCTCGGGCGTTCGATCGCCTCAGGTTCAAACAACGATATGTCGGCCGAGGGATCCTCGCGGGATGCAACCGGGGCCGGTGGTTTTTTGGCGGCCGTGTTCCTGGTGGTCGTGGTGGACGATGTCCTGGAGCCGGCCGACGACGGAGATGACTTGGCTCCCGCCCTCGACGAAGTTGCGCCTGTGCCCGATTTCGCGGCCGAACTGGATTTCGATGTCGTGCCGGTCTTTGAGGCGACACTCTTTGCCCGATTGGACGTTCCCGCGGACTTGTTGAGGCCAAGGTCCTTCTTGACGCTTCTCGTCACCGAATTGACCTCTTTGGTCATACCGCCAAGCTCTGCTTGCAGTCCACTTGTCGCGTCTTTCGCTTCGGCGATCGTCTTTTCGAATTCTCCGCTGAGCTCAGCGGACATCTTCCGGAAATCCCTCACCAGTTTCCCGGCCTGCCCCATCACCTCGGGCAGTTTGCCGGGCCCGAAGACAAGCAACGCAATGACCGCGATGACCATCATCTCCGGTGGACCAATTCCCAAGATATTCATTCGGCGCTCACCTGGAACTACTTCAGTAAACGGCGTCCCCGTGGCGGCCAGAACCTCACTGAAAGCGATCACCACGGCCACCGTGGCACAATGTCATCCGAAGTATACGGCGACCAGCCGTCCCGCGGCGAAATTGTCGAGCCTGCCAGGGCCGAACTCGGCAAGAAAAGGTCCCGTAGTGCGGTCGATGGACACACCATGAACCTCCTCAAGTCTCTGTTCACCCGAAGCAACAGTCATACGTCCATTGATCACGAGGACAGCCAGGAGATGCCTCCAGAACCCAACACGCGCCTGATCGTCGGTCTCGGCAACCCTGGTTCGAAATATGCCAACACCCGCCACAACGCGGGGTTCTTCGTGATCGATGAGCTTGCCCGCCGGATCGACGCTCCCGCATCGCGGAAGCGGTTCAAGGGAGAGATTTCCGAGGCGAGACGAGGCGAGGGAAGATTCGTTCTGATCCAGCCTCAAACCTACATGAACGAAAGTGGCGTCACTGTGCGCGAGACCGTCCGCTGGTACAAGACGCCGCTCGATCGGGTCCTGATTGTCGTGGACGACCTGGACATTCCCTTCGGGGAGGTGCGGCTACGATCGCGAGGCAGCGCTGGCGGTCACAACGGCCTGAAGTCGATCTTCGGTTTGATGGGAACCCAGGAGATCAGCAGGCTGCGCGTCGGGATTGGTCGCGGCAACCATGCCCGCGCCGCAATCGGGCATGTTCTCTCGCGGTTCAGCCCGGAAGAAGAGGCAAACCTGGACTCCGTCATCGCCAGGGCGGCCGACATCGTGGAACTGTGGGCCGACCGAGGCGTGGTCGAGGCGATGAATATTGCCAACGATCCAGCCAACCAGCCACTGGTGTCCCACCCCGGCGGGTGATGCGGATGCCCGTATACTCTCGCGGTGTGATGAATGCGATTGAACCCGTCAATCGAACAGAAAGGGCCGCCTGTGACGTTGCCTGAAGCCAGTCGCATCGCATCCATCGGCATCGTCGGCGCCGGAACGATGGGCAGTGGGATCGCCCAGGTCGCCGCCCAGTCCGGATTCGAAGTGGTGCTCGTCGATCAGGCCGAGAGTTGGCTCGATCGCGGTCTGGATGCGATCCGAATCGGTCTCGATCGACAGGTGGCAAAGGAAAGGATCGATCGAACCGAGCGGGACATTGTGCTTTCCAGGATCGAAGGATCCACCAAGGTTGCTCACCTCTCGAACTGCGACCTGGTGATCGAGGCCGTTACCGAATCATTTGCGACCAAGGCCGAAGTGTTCGGGAATCTCGCTGAAATCACGGGACCCGACACAATACTTGCCAGCAACACGTCGTCGATCTCGATTTCCGCCATCGCCGCCATCGTCCCGAACCCGGAACGGGTTGCCGGCATGCATTTCTTCAATCCGGTTCCCGTGATGACCGTCGTCGAGGTGATTCGCGGTCTCCAAACCTCCGATGAAACAGTCGCGGCCGTCAAGTCAGTCGCCACCACGATGGGGAAAACGCCGATCGAGGTGGCGGACACGCCAGGATTTGTCGCTAATCGCCTGCTCATGCCGATGATCAACGAGGCCGTCTTCTGCCTCGACGAAGGCGTCGCCGCGGCCGAAGACATCGACGCCGTGATGCGGCTCGGGGCATCCCATCCGATGGGTCCGCTCGCGTTGGCCGACCTGATTGGACTCGATGTCTGCCTCAGCATCATGGAGGTGTTGCATCACGATCTGGGCGACAGCAAATATCGACCCGCGCCGTTGCTGCGCAAGATGGTCGCTGCCGGACGACTCGGCCGCAAGTCTGGACGCGGATTTTATCCTCACGAATCGAGTTAGTGAACCATGGGCACGCCGGAACTCGATCCAATGCGTCCGATCCGCATTCTGGTCGCCAAGCCGGGACTCGATGGTCATGACCGCGGGGCCAAGGTCCTCGCCCGCGCCTTTCGCGACGCCGGATTCGAAGTGGTCTATACCGGGCTGTTCCAGACTCCTGAAATGATCGCGAACGCCGCCCTCCAGGAGGATGTCGACGTCGTTGGTTTGAGCATTCTCTCCGGCGCACATATGTCTTTGTTTCCCTCGATTATGGAGGAGCTGCGCAAGGTGGGCCGCGACGATGCGCTGGTCGTTGCGGGTGGCACGATCCCGGAAGACGACATCCCGTTGGTTCTCGAAATGGGAATCGCCGCCGTCTTCGGACCCGGCACTACCTTGAACACCGCGATCGACTTCGTGCGTGAACACGCGCCAGTCCGAATGGATACGGCCTGATTCATGAACCACAACCGGAGTCGGGCCAGCCTGTCGGCAGACGTCCTCCAAGGCGACATCCGGGCCATCGCCCGCCTCCTGACCCGCGTCGAGAACGACGACGAGGTTGGACGCGCCGCTCTCGAAATCCTCTTCCCGAATTCAGGCTCGGCACACACAATTGGCGTCACTGGTCCACCGGGGGGCGGCAAGTCAACTCTGGTCAATGAACTGATCCGCGACTACCGCGCATCAGGAAACAGGATTGCCGTGATTGCGATCGATCCATCCAGCCCGCTCACCGGCGGCGCGACTCTCGGCGATCGAATCAGAATGACCGAATGGCACGCTGACCCCAACGTCTTTATTAGGAGCATGGCCTCGCGCCGCTTCGGCGGGGGATTGGCCCAGAACACGCAGGCCGTCACAACCGTGCTCGACGCCGCCGGGTTTGACCCGATCGTGATTGAAACTGTGGGGACCGGTCAGGACGAAGTGGCGATCGCTCAGCTCGCGCTGACGACTCTCCTCGTCCAAACGCCGGGAATGGGCGACAGTGTCCAGACGCTCAAGGCCGGCGCACTTGAGATTGGCGACATCGTCGTCGTCGCCAAGGCCGATCGACCGGAGTCGAACGAACTCGCCCGCGACCTGAGACGACTGCAGACACTCACGTTCAGCGGGACTTCAGCCGCGGTGGGTTGGCAAGCGCCGGTGATCAAGACTAGCGCCGTCAATCGCGAAGGCATCGACAAACTGGTGATGGCCATTGCCGACCATCGCCAGTGGCTTGAGACATCCGGCGAGCTAGCGACACGCCGCCGCCAGATCGCGGCCACTCAACTCGCCGCCCGCATCCAGCATGACCTTATGGACCAAATCTTGCAGCCAACCCGGCACAGCATGTTCGCAACGATGGTCGATGAGATCCTGGCCCGCGCGATCACGCCTCAGCGCGCCTCCCAGTTGCTCCTGGCTCTCCTGGCACACGAACGCATCCGGAACGCCTGATCGACTCATCCCTTCAACTGTCAATCTGACGAAGTCAGCAGATGACCGGTGACAATCGCCTGGTAGGCGGCATAGGACGGATGGACAGTGAGGCGCGCAGCACCGATCGTGATCTCCTGCGCGGGTCCCCCGGCGGGTGGTCGGATGAGCGGGGCGTCCTTCGTCAGCCTGGTGTGGAGCGAGGCGAGTGGGTTGGTGTCGGCGGCGCGGACCGTCTGCCCATCGACCAGGCGCAGGAGCTGCGGCCAGGTCCCCCAGGCGGCGCGCCGGTCCGGCTCCGGGCCGTCGCTGAAGTGGGCGAGGTAACGGCCGAGCACGAAGGGAAAGACCTTCTGCACCCGAAAGGTCTTCGCGGTCCGGGTGTCGACGCGGCCGAGGAGTTCGTCGGCGCCATGTCGTTTCAGCCAGTCGAGCACGCCGGAAATCTGCCGATTGGCGTAGAGGCCGTTGTCGCGCTGGCGTTCCAGCTCGACAGTCGACCGGGCGAAGGGGTCCTGCGACTTCAGCTCGAACAGGCCGAGGGCGCCGGTCTTCCGATCGAAGACGATGGCGTCGATGTCGGTGCGGATCTTGCCATCGGCTCGCCGGAGCTCGATCCTGCCGGCGCTGGTCACGAATCGCTTGTGCTCGAAGAGCGCGTAGAGGTCCTTGCGGAAAACGGCCTCACGGAGGTGGGCGCTGTTGTGATATGTCTGCGCGTCGCGTCGTTTCAGCTCGCGGGTCAGGAAGAGCAACGGCTCCGTCGTCAGCCCGTGGAGCGACCGGACGAGCCGGTCCGGTCCGAGCCGGACGAGCGGCGCTGCCGCGACGCCGGGCACGGCCGCGTGCCAGGCCGCGCTCGTGCGGTCGAGGATGAAGGCGGCGACGGCCCGGCCGATGACCTCGGCATCAATGCCGAGGTCATCGGCGATCGCGGCGGCCATGGCACGCTCGGATTGTGGCGCCGCCATTTCACCCCGGTCCTGCGCTCGGAGCGCCCAACCAATCAGCCGGGCCAGGACGTCACAATACGTCTGGACCGTGCAGCCGCCGATCACGGCATCGGGCTGGTATCCGAGCTGATACGCCATCATCTTCACGCGCACGTCGCCCAACTGGCGGTAAAGCGCGTCGGCTCCGTGCTCGTCGCGCTCGGCGTCCTGCAGTTGGCGCCAGACGGCGCGCCGCTCGGGCTCATGCCGCCTGGCCAACAGCACCGCCCACCAGTCGAGGTCCGCCCGCTCCCGCCAGCTCGTCGGCGTCCGCTTCGTCGCGATCCAGGCGTCGAACGTTCCGTTGCCGTCATCGACGAGCCGCATGAAGCCGGTCTCGCAGTGGGCCAGGACCAGCTCGGCCTCGGCCAGCCGGCCGCATTCGTCGAGAAAGCGCTCTCCCCAGTCGTCCAGGCGGTCGCCGGATGGAACTGGCGGACCTGAAGCGTCATCGCCGGTCGATTCGAGGCAAAGCAGGAGCGCCTTGTTCCCGCCCAGGTTGGCGCGGCGGCGACCGCTGACGAGGTCAGGCAGCGGCTCGATGCCGGGCGCGTGGCGCCGCCGGTCCTGGGCGCGGAGGAGCGCGAGGATGGCCGCCTCGCGGTTGGCTGGAACACTCGCGCAGAGGAGGTTCTGCCGCTCGTCGATCGATTGGCGGAGGAGTTGGCGTGCCCGGACGTTCATTCGACGCGGGCCGTTCCCTCGTGATCCTCGCTCTTGGGCGCCGCGCTGTTGGCGATCAGGGCGGCCATCGCGCCGGCGCCGATCCCATTGTCGATATTGACCACGGCCAGTCCGGGCGCGCACGACTGCAACATGCTCATCAGGGCGCCAGTTCCGTTCCCGCCAAAGCCATAACCAACACTCACCGGCAATCCAATTATGGGAATCGGGACGAGCCCAGCTACCACCGACGGCAATGCCCCATCCATCCCCGCGGCGACGATAATGGCGCCCGGAGCGAAGGCGATAATCTGCCTCAATGGGTGAATCAGGCGGTGAAGTCCCGCCACCCCAACATCCGACATGATCATCACATCGCAACCCATTTCCTGGGCCATCATCATCGCCTCACTGGCAATCGGTCGATCGGAGGCGCCCGCGCAAATCACCGCCACTCTGCCACCGGAAACCCTGGGCAGCTCATGCCCCTGAGCAAAGACAATCGCGGCCCGGGCCAACTCGTCAAATTCAAGCGTGTATGGATCAACGATCAGCTGCGTGAGTTCCACAAGTTGATCGTCCCGGACGCGGCTCGCGAGTGATCGTCCCTGCACGTCCGCCAATCGCATGAGCGAGGATGCGACATCCGCGACAGACTTCCGTTCGGCGAGCACCACCTCGGGGATGCCGGCTCTGGCCGCTCGACCTGGATCGAGACGAATTTGGGTGATGTTGTCCTCAGTCGTGCTTTCCTGGGATAGCGCCTCGCGAATATCCGCAAAAGGATCGAATGTCATACGGACCCTCCAACCGCCGCCGCTTCGATCATTGCCGTGTCAATCAGTTGCGGAACGAACGTAGATCCAGAACCCAGGCGCATGTCCGCCAGGAACTCGATGTTGCCTGCCGGACCCTGCAGCGGCGAGACAACCAGTCCCACCAACCCGAAACCATTGTCCTCAGCATGCTGCGTCGTTCGTGCCAGCACCAACCGGTGCATCGCTGGATCGCGCACCACTCCCCCCTTGCCGACGTCGCCGCGTCCCACCTCGAATTGCGGCTTGACCAAGGGAACGCACCGACCTCCCGGTTTGAGCAACCGTGCCGCAACCGGGAAGATCAACGAAAGCGAAATGAACGAAACGTCGATAACGACGAGGTCAATCGCTTCAGGAAGCGCTTCCAGGAACCGTGCGTTGGTCTTTTCGAGGACGACAACACGCTGATCGCCGCGAACGCGTAGGTCCAGTTGCCCATGCCCGACATCGACAGCGTAGACGCGAGCCACGCCCCGCTGGAGCAGGCAGTCCGTGAATCCACCAGTGCTTGCCCCAAGATCCGCCGCAACCATTCCTGTTGCGTCGATCCCAAATGCGTCGAGGGCGCGATCGAGTTTTTCACCGCCCCGGCTGACAAATCTCGGCGTCTGTTTGAGCGAGACCGTATCGTTCTCTCCGACCACCTGACCGGCCCGGGTTTCGCGTTGACCATTCACGATCACGTCCCCGGCCAGAATCAGCGCCTTGGCGCGTGAACGCGTTTCGGCGAGACCGCGATCGACGAGATGGTTGTCGAGCCGGGTTCCGGTTGCCATCAGTTATGTCCTGTCCTAAAGATCGTGTTGCGCCACCTTCGCCATGAATGGAGCGGTCTGCGCGTGGCAGAGGGCCACGGCCAGGGCGTCCGCCGCGTCGTCGGGATGTGGCGCCGTTGTCAGGTTGAGGATAATCCGCACCATCTCCTGGATCTGGTGTTTCTCAGCCTTGCCATAGCCGACGACGGCGAACTTCACCTCCGAGGGACTGTATTCCGCAACCTCAATGCCTGCCTGGGCCGCCGCCAGCAACACGACCCCGCGCGCCTGGCCAACGGCGAGCGCCGTCGTCACATTTCGGGCAAAAAAGAGTTGCTCGACCGCGAGAACGTCTGGACGGAAGGTCTCGATCAGACGCGAGGTCGCGTCGTGGAGAATCTTGAGACGTTGCGGCATCGGGAACTTGGCATCGGTTTCAATCACGCCAACGTCAATCAGGATCGGATCCGTGTCGCCACGAATCACTCCGAAACCCAGGATCGCGGTTCCGGGGTCGATGCCAAGCGTCACCAATCCGTGGCCGGTCAATCGGATTTTCCTGGCGCGGATCGGACGGGAAGGTGCATCGAGGACGTGTCACTCCAAGGCCCAAGGCGTCTTGTCGATCCTGTTTTCACCACCAACATGTGATTCATTATCTCAACCGCGTTACCCCACTTCGGCCAAGACCTCGTCGGAAATATCGAGATTGGAATAAACGGCCTGAACGTCGTCGAGGTCTTCCAGCTTCTCGAGCAGTCGAATTGCTTTCACCGCCTGGTCGAGTTCTGGCTGAAGCATATTCTGCGGCTTCATCACCAGCTCAGCGTTATCGACCTCGTAACCGGCGGCGGCGAGGTGTTCGGAGACCTTGTGCAGCTCGGCCGGATCGGTATAAATTTCGGCCACACCTTCCTCAACCGAAAAATCGATCGCGCCAGCGTCGATCGCGGTCATCGCCAACTCGTCGTCACCTTTGCCGTCCATCGGGATTGTGATCACTCCGGTTTGGTCGAACATCCAACCGACGCTCCCGTTCTCGGCGAGGCTGCCGCCTGACCGCGTCAAGCTGGATCGAAGTTCGCCCACTGTTCGATTGCGGTTGTCAGTCATCGTTTGAATCATGATCGCCGTGCCGCCCGGACCATAACCTTCGTAGTAAATCTCCTCATATTGCTCGGTGCTGCTGTCACCGATCGCCCGGGCGATTGCGCGATCGATATTATCCTTTGGCATACTCTCTGAGCGAGCCTTCTGGACGGCAATTCTCAAGCGGGCATTGGCATCGGGATCGGGCACACCGGTTCGTGCGGCAACCGTGATCTCACGCGCCAGCTTGGTGAAAAGTTGCCCACGCTTGGCATCGGCCGCGCCTTTCTTGCGCTTGATTGTTGACCACTTTGAATGTCCGGACATGCCGCGTCGTGCTCCTGAGGATTACCGTCTGACGGGTGCAGAGGCGACCGAGAGTATAGCATCCGAGCGTGATGACCCCCGAATCTCGGCAACGTGATTAGTGTATACAATATCTTGAAACGCCTCCTCCAAGGCGATACACTGTCTTCAAGTGAGAAACGCTCAGCGATGAACGAGAGGGATCATGGGCCGCCACTTGAACGACAACGGATGGAACTGGTGAATGCCCGCCCGACGCGACATGCGTGGGGTTTTTGTTTGTCTGGATACCTGAGTGGTGCGGACTTCCCATTGAAGTGAACCCGCATGAAGGCAGTCACCGGTGCCTGCCGCGCTGGTCACGACTTTTGTCGCCGGCGCATCGATCGTGGCTGCGTTCGGCGCCCGTTCCCGCGAGGTGGAGAGAGTCCAATGACATCGAGTCTTCTGCTTGAGAAGGGGAAAGATCAAGGTTACTTGCTGTCTGACGAGATCATTGACCTGTTTCCCAATGCCGAGGAACAGTTGGAGTCGCTGGATGAGTTCTACTCCGCGCTCGTGGCTCAGGGTATCGACGTGCTCGACCAGAAACCGAAGGCTCCTGAACCAGCCCGCAAGGCGCCCGTTCGCACACGCTCCAGGGCGCAAACAGTTCTCGCAATCGATTCCCTGGCGGCCGGCGCGGGCGACTCGGTTCGCATGTACCTTCAGGAAATCGGCGAGACCAGCCTGCTCACGATGGAGGAGGAAGTGTGGCTCGCGACCAGAATGGAGCGCGCCAGGGCTGCCGAATCGCGCCTCGGAGAATCTGCACTCTCACCCGAGGACATATGGTCGCTCGAAGCAGACATTGAGGACGGCGACAGCGCGCGCGCCCATCTGATCCAGGCCAACCTCCGGCTCGTGGTTTCCGTCGCCAAGAAGTACGGTGGCCGTGGCCTCTCCTTCCTCGACCTGATTCAGGAAGGCAACATTGGGTTGATGAAGGCTACCGCCAAGTTCGATTACCATCGGGGGTTCAAGTTCAGCACCTATGCCACCTGGTGGATTCGTCAGGCGATCACTCGGGCGATTTCCGATCAAAGCCGCACCATTCGCCTTCCGGTCCACGTAGGCGAAACGATCAACCGGGTCAAGAAGACTTCCCACCGCCTGCAACAGATACTGGAACGAGAACCCACCCAGGTCGAAATTGCGCGGGCAATGGCAGTGTCCGACGACAAAGTGCGCCAGGTGCTCGATGTTGCCCGGCATCCCGTCTCGCTGGAGGCGCCGGTCGGCAGCGAGGGCGATGCCTTCCTCGGCGATTTCATTGAGGATGAGACGATGCCCGCCCCGTTGGAACTGGCGTCGCAACAGCTCCTCAGGGCCCAAATTGTCGACGCCCTCGACAAACTGACGGAACGCGAACGAAAGATCATCGTACTTCGATACGGCCTCGACGATGGCCGCTTTCGCACCCTTGAAGAAGTCGGGCGCGACTTTGGGATCACCCGTGAGCGCATCCGCCAGATCGAGGCAAAGGCCCTCCGCAAGCTCCGCCACCCTGGCGCCAGCACCCGCCTTCAGGGTTACCTCGATTAGTAGGGGTCGACCCCTTGTTGACCTGAGCCACAAGAATCGGGCGGACTACCCCAGCCATGCGGCTCCCAATGGCACGGGGGGTCCACCACCTACACGGAGGGCGCCAATCATTCTCGTGTAGGGACTGAACCTCCCCCGAAAACAATGTGCATCAGACGTTGTGACCACCGAAAAAGCATCCTCAACCAGAACCTGTCAAGAGTGTCGCCTGAAGATGAGCGACACGTTGTGCCCACCGAACCCCATGGAATTCGACATTACCGCCTCAACGTCCGCCGATCGGTGGACACCGGGTACATAGTCGAGGTCGCAAGCCGGATCGGGAATTCCGAGATTGAGTGTCGATGGCAGCAACCCGCCTTGCATCGCCACAATCGAAATCACTGCTTCCAACGCCCCGGCGGCGCCGAGCAAATGACCTGTACGTGACTTGGTCGAGCTGATTGGCAACGACCAGGCAGCCTTGCCGAACACCTTCTTGACAGCCTCGGTTTCAAGTGCGTCATTCATCACGGTCGCTGTGCCGTGCGCGTTGAGGTAACCGACCTCGCCAGGTGACAACCGGGATTCGGCCAGGGCACTCCCCATTGCCCGTGCCAGACCTTCGGCGTGCGGCGCGAGTTGGACGTCATGGAACGCATCGGCGGTCGAACCGTAGCCAACAAGTTCGGCAGCGATGGGGGCTCCTCGCGCCATTGCGCGGTCACGATTCTCGAGCACGATGATCGCCGCGCCCTCCCCAAGTGCAGTCCCATTCCGGCGTAAGTCGAAGGGTTTGACCGCTCTGCTCGGTTCGTCGTTCTGGTTCGAGAGCGATTGCATCGCGGCGATACCGGCCATGACGATGCTGGTGATCGGCGCCTCCGCTCCACCGGCAATGACCGCATCGACCCGACCCGCCTGGATCATGCGCATTCCCTCACCAATCGCATTGGCTGAACTGGCGAAGGACGAGGCATAGGCAAAAGCGGGCCCTTTTGCTCCAAGATCGATCGCGACCATACCTGGAGCGATGTTTGGAATCGTCATCGGCACGGCAAACGGCGAGACGCGTCTCGGCCCTTTCGTCAACATCGCTTCGACAGCCTGACTAAACGTCTCGACGCCGCCGAAGGCGCTCCCAATCAGGACACCGGCGCGGGTTGGATCGATCGAAACGTCCAGACCGGAACTTGCTACCGCTTGGCGGGCGGCGATCATCGCGAATTGGGTGAACCGATCCATCCTGCGGGCCTGCTTGCGATCGAGCAAATCTTCGGGTCGGAAATCAACAACTTCCGCCGCAAAGGTCGTGGGATAGGCGCTCGCATCGAACCGCGTGATCGTGCGCACGCCGGAAAACTCGGAACAGATTGAGGACCGGATCTCATCGACAGTTTGCCCAAGCGCACATATCGCCCCGCATCCGGTGATCACTACTCGTTTCGACCCCAAATCCGACGATCGCGATGCTCCGGAGGCGCTCACGATGTGCATTGATCGGTGCGAGCCAGGATCAATGAGACATTGTGACCACCGAAACCCATCGAGTTTGTCATCGCAAAGCGAATCTCGGCGGTACGGGCCACATTCGGAATCGTATCCAGCGCACATTCCGGATCGGGCGTGTCCTGGTTGATCGTCGGCGGGAGCAGACATGCCTCCATCGCGGCGATCGTGATCAGCGCCTCAAGCGAACCTGCCGCCCCGAGCAGGTGCCCGGTCATCGACTTCGTCGAGCTGATCGGCACGGAACTCGCTCGCTCGCCGAAGACCCGTTGCACGGCCATCGTCTCCAGTTTTTCGTTGAGTTGGGTCGAGGTGCCGTGCGCGTTTATGTAGTCGATCTGCTCCTCCCCAAGATCAGCGTCATCCAGGGCGATCGTCATCGCGCGCGCGGCGCCTTCGCCACCCGGCGCCGGCTGAACCATGTGATTGGCATCATCCGTGGTTCCGTAGCCGACGATCTCTGCAAGAATCGTCGCCCCGCGCCCAAGGGCGTGTTCCCGTTCCTCGAGAACGAGCACCGACGCTCCCTCGGCGAGGACGAACCCGTCCCGTTCGAGATCGAATGGGCGGCTCGCCGCCTGGGGATCGTCGTTTCTGGTCGACAACGCGCCCATTGCGTTGAAACCGGCAATGCCCATCCGGGTCACCGCGGCCTCGCCCCCACCGGCGAGCATCGCGTCCGCGATCCCATGGCGGATCATTAGCGTGGCTTCGCCGATGGCGTGGGCTGAGCTGGCGCATGCCGAGACCGTTCCGAAGTTGGGCCCTTTGGCCCCGAGATCGATCGAAACCGTTCCTGAAGCCATATTCGGAAGCATCATCGGCACGAAGAACGGCGAGATTCGCCGGGGTCCGCTTGTGAGCAGCGTCTCGACACCGGCTTCGAACGTTTCCATGCCGCCCATGCCGGTGCCGATCAGCACACCCACACGCGTCGCCACCGCTGAGATCTCAAGACCTGATTGGGCAACAGCCTCCCTCGCGGCTACCACCGACAATTGGGTGAAGCGATCCATCCTGCGGCTTTCTTTGCGGCCGATCAGCTCGGCTGGTTCAAAGCCCTTGATCTCGCCCGCAAATCGAGTCTCGAATCCCTCCGCATTGAATCGGGTAATCGCGCCAATACCAGATCGGCCGGTGGAAATCGAATCCCATATCTCCTGAGCATTGTTGCCGACGGCGCAGATGCCTCCGACGCCTGTTACCACCACCCGACGCACCTGGCTGATCTCCCTGCTAGCCGGCGACATTGCAGGTTCATCCCTGAATGCGACGTTGGCCTGTCGTGCTCATTGATCACCGGATCGGCGCCTTGTCACGATGTGCATCGAGTGTACATGAGGAAGCCGGCACGGCTCGCCCGGCGTTGAACCGACGTCGCCCGCGTGCTACGCTCACCGCTCGGCCAGGCCAGCGATGGCCTTGGCGTTTGATGTGGCCTTGAGCCAACTTTCGGAGAACCGGGAGTTGCTCTGCCGCGGGATGTGTCCCGCGGTGGTCCGCGGCGCCCACCTGCTAATGCAGGTTCAAGGTTCCCCATCGCGCCACGGCATCGCGCGGTCTGGCCATCCCCTCTCGTTGTCATTCCAGGCGTGCCAGGAATCCATTGCGGGCGCTAAAGCGCATTGCGGTTGAGGTGGCGCACAAGGAAGCATGGTCATTTCGAGGAATGAGGAAGCTTTCTGTTTTGAAGGACTGCTGGTGACAAACTGACGTTTGAAAAACTCGCCTGACTTTGAATGGGGATACCCCCGGACCACGGAACCCTCATGATCCACATCATTCTCGGCCCAGATCATTCGATGGTTCGCGAGGCTGTCTGGAGCCGCGCCCTGGCCAGCGACCCGGACGGCCAAAGCACATCCACACTTGACGGAGACGCAGCGACGATCCAGGACGTGGTGATGGCTGCCGCAACCATCGGCTTCTTCTCCGCGGGGCGCACAATCATTGTCGAGAATCTCCTCGCCCGGCATGCCAGGGGCTCCGGCAAAGGTGGAGATGCGGATTGGAGCAGACTGTTCACCGGTGTTCCACCGGCAACAACGTTGATCCTCGCCGATCCATCCATTCTCACTGTGCCGGCGCCGGTAAAAAAGGCATTGCCGGAGGATACCGAGGTCATTTCCTGCAATCCTCCCAGGGGTCGCGATCTGGTCGATTGGATCGTGGCCCGAGCCAGATCGGTCGGCGGCTCCATCGATCAGAACACAGCCCGGCGACTGGCAGTCACGCTCTTCCCAACGTCCTGGAGTCAAGAGGGGCGAAACCCGGCGTTCGACCGCCCGCCAGACATGGACGCGCTCGGTCACGAGATCGATAAGCTCTCGACCGCTGCCCACCCCGATCCGGTGAGCGAGTGGCACATCCAGAACCTTGTCGCCACTGGCGAAAGCGATCAGATCTTTGCCTTTGTCGATGCGGCCAGCTCAGGCGACATCCGTCGCGCGGCGCCCGAACTTGAGCGACTGCTGGCGGCCGGCGAAGATCCGCACAAAATCCTGTCTCAGCTTTGCGGAAGCGTTGAGTTGGCGGTCGTGATGGCCAGGGCTAACCGGCGCGATCCGATCGAGGTGGGTCGGGAGCTACGGCTGGCGAACCCCAACCGCATGGGCGCGATCGCGCGATCGTTTCGCGATCGGCCAAGACACTTTGCTCCGAGGGTCGCCGCTGTGCTTGTGGAGATCGATCGCAAGATAAAGACAGGCGAACTTCGCGACCCGGTCGATGCTCTCTATGTGGCGCTGGCCAGCATCGCCGCCTTGAAAAGCAATTCGTAGAGCGTCCGAACTTGTCGCCGTCCGCATCCGCCCACGCGAAACCGCCGGTCCGGATGAACCATCATCCAGGCGCCGGCGGTTTCCGACGTCTCTCGTTGCGCAAAGACCCTACCCGCTGAGGGCGTTGAACTTCTTCATCAGACGGGACTTGCGGCGGGCGGCATTGTTTGGGTGAATCACGCCCTTCGCGCAAACGCGATCGAGCGTACTCGTGGCGGTCAGCACTGCTTCTTCAGCCGCGGCCTTGTCGCCGCCGGCGATCGCAAGTTCAGCCTTCTTGACGTAGGTGCGGGCAGCAGACCGGTACGGTCGATTGCGCAGTCGACGCCGCTCCGAAACCAGAATACGCTTTCGCGCGGATTTACTATTAGCCAAAATGAACCTTCCTCAACAGAATCGCGAACCGTCTATTTGTGAGACGCTCGCGAGGAGTTTTCGATGCCGGGAAAACAAGAGAAGCGCCCGGTTGGGGGGCTGCACAGGAATCATACCATCTCGGTTGCGGACGCTCAAATCGGCAGGCGCGGTTCACATTTTCAGACGCGGATGTTCCTGGTGGTCGTGGAACGTTGACCCGCTGTTCAAGTTTCAACATATGATCGCGTGGAAGCGTCTTGAATACGGACTCGGGATGGGTGGTGGGGACAATGGCGACCAGGCTGGCCACGGGCGGACCCGTTCGGCTTCAATCAGGGCAGGCGGCGGATCGACGTGGTCCGGTTATGGAACGTCTCTACGCCGGTCGATCCAGCTCCGCCCCTTGTCAATCGAAGGAAAACGCGGCGCCGGCCCCCGAACCACTCCCTGGGCTGTAATCGACCGGGAGTACTGCCCCCAAGGACCATCATTTCAATAGTGAATCAACAATAGTTCGTAGAATGCGATAATCCACGGTATGAGTCAGGCTTCGCAGGTTGTACGCCTGGAACACCCGCTTTCCACGGACGAAACGATCGACGAGTTCCCGCCAGATGCCGGCATGCCCACAGGGCGGAAGACGTCCGGTCTGGCCAGGAGCGCGCTGACCGTGGCCGCGGCGTTCGTCCTTAGTCGGGTGCTCGGACTCGCGCGGGAAATCATCCTCGCCCGGCAGTTCGGGACCGGACCGGAGATGGACGCCTACGTCAGCGCCTTCCGGATTCCAGACCTCCTCTTCCTGGTCGTAATGGCGGGAGCTTTCGGCGCCGCGTTTATTCCGGTGTTTGGCGAGTATCTCGCCGACGATGACCAATTTCGCGCCTGGAATCTTGCATCGGCGGTCCTGACCTGGGCCGGGGTGAGCGTGCTCGTGCTAAGTGGGCTGTGCTTTCTCCTGGCGCGTCCACTCATGCATGCCGTCGCGCCGGGATTCGATCAGCCCACCGAGGACATGGCCGTCCGACTGATGAGAATCTTGTTGCTCTCGCCTGTGTTCCTCGGCCTGGGAATCGCCGCGAAAGGCATCCTCGAGGCCCACAATCAGTTCACCTTGCCGGCCATCGCGCCGCTGATTTACAACATCGCGATCATCCTTGGCGCCCTCTTCTTCGTACAGGATTACGGTATTTTCGCCGTTGGCTGGGCGGTGATCATTGGAGCGCTGGGGCATTTTGCGATCCAGTTGCCAGGCTTGATCCGGGCGAGAATGAGGTTCAGGCCATCGCTCAACATGCGAGTGGACGGGCTCGGCGAGGTTGCTCGCCTGTTCGGTCCCCGAGTCGTTGGGCTTGCCGTGTTTCAGGTCAATTTCATAGCCGTAACCGCGTTTGCATCGACGTCGGGTTCCGAAAGCGTATCCGCCATCAACTACGCCTGGCAATTGCTGATGCTGCCGCACGGCGTGCTTGCCCTGAGCATATCGACCGTGGTGTTCCCGACGCTCGCCGCGATCTATTCGAAGGGCGACCGCGATCAGTTTCGTCACACCCTCGACCGCACGCTGCGTCCACTGCTGTTCCTCTCGATACCCGCCGGCATCGGACTGCTTCTGCTTCGTCAACCGATCGTACAAGTCATCTTCGAAAACGGCGACTTCGATTCGTCGTCGACCAGGTTGGTGATCGCGCCTCTCGCCTGGTTTGCTGCCGGTCTCGTGGGTTACGCGCTGGTCGAAATCCTGACGCGCGTGTTTTACGCGACGCGCGACACGATGACCCCGGTTATCACTGGCGTGCTGACGGTCGCGCTGAACCTGTTGCTCTGCTACTTATTCATGGAGTCGCTCGGGTATACGGGGTTGGCGTTGGCGCTGAGCATGACGACAGTGGCCGAAGCCGTGATCCTCCTCGTTTTTCTCCGCAACCGGATCGGGCAAATCGTCGATGCTTCGTTCGGAAAATGGCTGGGCAAAGTTGCCGTGGCCTCCGCCGTCATGGCCGCCGTCATCGTGCTCACCGTCCCCTGGCTGGACGCGGCGCTCGATCGCGATGAGTCGATGGTCCCGTCATACATGCTCTTCACCTACGCAATTGCGGTTTATGGTTTCGCGTTCGTGGCGGTCGCATGGGTGTTGCGCATCCCGGAACTCAAACAGATTACCGGCAAGGCCGCGGACCGATTGCCGAACTTCTTGTCAACGCATTCTCGGCCGGATTGACCTCGCGTAGGGCCGACTCGAGATCCAGGTCCGCAACAAGCCTGTCAGGATTTTTCACCAAGCTCGACTTCAATTCCTGGCCACCTGAGTCGCGATCCATCAGGGCTGGACGATGCAGACCGCACCCGGATGCATGCCCCGGAACGGCAGCCAGGTCATGAAGTAGGTGTCTTGCGGCATCGCGGCAAGGCGCGATTGGCTATACTGGAGGCAGTTACCGGGTCGGGGTTGTCGCATTCGTCGCCCCGGCCCGTTGCGTGCCAGTCGTTTCGATCGCCAATCATGAAATCCGAGCGTGCCCCCCGTCCATGACCCAGTTGTCCTCCACGTCCCACATCCGAAACTTCAGCATCATTGCCCACATCGACCATGGCAAGTCGACGCTGGCCGACCGACTCCTGCAAATGACAGGAACGGTGTCCGAGCGCGACCTTGGCAACCAGATGTTGGACACGATGGATCTCGAGCGTGAAAAGGGGATCACGATCAAGGCCCGGGCGGTGCGCATGGCATACACGGCGAACGATGGGCGCGAATACGAGCTCAACCTGATCGATACCCCCGGGCACGTCGACTTCTCCTACGAGGTCAGCCGCAGCCTCGCCGCCTGCGAAGGCGCGCTTCTCGTCGTCGACGCCGTCCAGGGGATCGAGGCTCAGACGATGGCCAATGTCTACCTCGCCCTCGAACACGACCTCGCGATCATCGCCGTGATTAACAAAATTGACTTACCCAATGCCGACCCGGTGCGCGTTTCGAAGGAAGTTGGGCAATTCGTCGGCTTGCTGGACGATGAGGTGATCCCCGCGTCGGCGAAGACCGGGGCAGGCATCGATGACGTTCTCGAAGCAATCGTCACCAAAATGCCAGCACCGCCCGATGCCGGCAGGCGCATGCCGCTCCGGGCGCTGATCTTCGATTCTCACTACGACCCCTTCAAGGGCGTGATCGCGTACGTCAAAATCGTCGATGGCGAGATCCACGACGGCGACCGAATCCGGATCATGGGCACCAGGAAGCAAGCGGATATCCTCGAAACAGGTTTCTTCGGCCCCGGCATGACTACCGCGAAGTCGCTCAAGACTGGCGAAGTCGGATACATCGCGACTGGTCTCAAGGTCGTCAAGGATTGCCAGGTGGGCGATACGATTACGCTCACCCGGTCTCCCGCTTCGTCGCCGCTACCCGGTTATCGAGCGGCCAAACCCATGGTCTACGCTGGTCTGTATCCAACCGACAGCGAGGACTTTCCGATTCTTCGCGACGCCCTGGAGCGGCTCCAACTCAACGACACCTCCCTTACCTACGAAGCGGAATCGTCGATGGCGCTTGGGTTTGGGTTTCGATGCGGTTTTCTCGGACTGCTCCATATGGAAATTATCCAGGAGCGTCTCGAGCGGGAGTACGACCTCGAACTTTTGGCTACCGCGCCGAGTGTCGAGTACGAAGTGCTCCTGCGTGGCGAAAGGACGCTTCGGATTGACAACCCGTCAGAGCTGCCAAGTGGGGGTGAGATCGAGGCGATCCGCGAACCGTGGATGCATCTCAGCATCATCGCCCCGGCTCGTCACGTGGGTGCGATCATGGAATTGACGGCGTCAAAGCGTGGCCTGTTCGAAGAGATGATCTATCTCGACGAAGACCGCGTACAGCTCAAGTACGACATCCCGCTTGGGGAACTGATAGTTGAGTTCTACGACCAATTGAAAAGCCGGACCCAGGGATACGCGTCGCTCGATTACACACTCGCCGATATGCGCGAGGCCGACCTCGTCAAGCTTGATGTCCTGGTCAATGGACAGGCGGTCGACGCCTTGTCCGTCATCACTCATCGCGACGACGCCCAATACAAAGGACGAGAGCTCGTCGGCGTTTTGCGTGGCCTCATTCCACGACAAATGTTCGATGTCCCGATCCAGGCTTCAATCGGTAGTCGGATCATTGCCCGCGAAACAGTCAAGGCGATGCGCAAGAACGTGCTCGCCAAGTGCTACGGCGGCGATATTTCGCGCAAGCGCAAGCTGCTCGAAAAGCAGAAAGAGGGCAAATCGCGGATGAAGCTCGTCGGCAGCGTCGAGATTCCGCAGGAGGCATTCATGGCCGTGCTCAGTCTCGGCTCGGGCGACAAGGCCACTGCGAACCGTGGCTAAGCACGCTCTCGACTTGGTGGGCCAGCTCCAGGAGGACCTGGATTTTGATCTCGTCGATGATGGCGTGCTGGTCTCGTCGTCTTCGGTGTTCGTGGCGCACCAAAATGCGGCGCCATTCGAGAGTGGCAGCTTTCCGTACTGCCCTGTGCGCCCGATGTTAATTGTGTTTCAACCCCATCGCCAGGGCGATAAGGGGCCGTATCACCCGGACGCCGACGCTGTCGCTGAAGTCATTGGACCCCTGTTGCCTGCTGATTGCCCGGTGCTGGCGTTCGGCGCCGATGGCGTAATCGAGGGCCCGGTTGAGGATCTTTCAAGGATCACCTGGCTGGTTGCGGCATACGTGCCAGGGGTGGACCCGCTGGAAGTGGCCACCGATCCTCGCGCGATGCAGTACATCGTCGCCCGGCTGCGCCGGCCCGACGGCTGTCCCTGGGACCGGAAACAGACTCACCAGTCCCTGCGCGGCGCGATCATCGAGGAGACCTACGAGATCGTCGATGCGATCGACAGCGGTGACATGGCGCACCTTGCCGAAGAACTGGGGGACATGTTCCTGCTGATCCTGATGCACGCCCAAATTGCCCACGAAGCAGGCGACTTCTCAATCGAGGATGTCTACCGCGGGATCGCTTCCAAGATCGTTGGCCGTCATCCCCATGTCTTCGGCGATGCTGTTGCCAACACCGACGCTGATCTCTCGCGCATCTGGATTGAGGCCAAGGCACGAGAAAAGTCTGAAAGTGGCAAGGGCCACGACAAGGATTTCGATGGTGAGCCGTATTCGATGCCCGCGCTCACTCGAGCTTCGAGGGTGTTGTCAAAATATCCCGTTGCAGCAGACGACAACACGCCATCGCTCCTCCGCACTGTGGCTGAAGTCATCGCGGCCGGCGACGACCCGGATAGCCTCCTCAAGCAACAATTGCGGGACCACGTCGCCAATCACCCATAGCGGTTGACCAATTGATTGAACCAACATCCCGACCGCAGGAGAATTACGCCATGCAGGCCCTCGACGTATCACCTGATGTCATTGGACGGATCACCTGCGGCACGCTCCGCGCCGGAAACGCCGGCGCCCAGGTCACCCTTCGAGGCTGGGTCAACCGGCGGCGCCACCTCGGCGGCCTGATCTTCATCGACCTTCGCGACCGGTTCGGAGTCACCCAGGTGGTGTTCAATCCCCAAGTTGCGGTTGACGCCCACGACGTTGCAAGTCGACTGCGCAACGAGTTCGTCCTTGCCGTCACCGGTACAGTTAATCTCCGGCCCGAAGGCACGGAAAACTCGCGGATGGCGACGGGCCAAGTCGAGCTCGAAGCCCACAACCTGGACATCCTCAACGAATCGAAGACGCCCCCGTTCTATATCAATGAGGAAGTCGACGTCGACGAGAGCCTGCGTCTCAAATATAGATATCTCGACCTCCGCCGGTCGCGGATGCAGCGCAACATCATGCTTCGCTATCAGATCGTCAAGTCGATCCGCGGCTTCCTCGACGAGCGAGGTTTCGTCGACATCGAGACGCCCCTGCTGATCAAGAGCACTCCCGAGGGCGCCCGCGACTTCCTGGTGCCCAGCAGTGGCTTTCCTGGTTCCTTTTACGCGCTGCCGCAATCGCCGCAGCAACTGAAGCAGTTGCTCATGATTTCCGGTCTCGACCGGTATTACCAGATCGCGCGCTGCTTTCGCGATGAAGCCCAACGCGCCGACCGCCAACCGGAATTCACCCAACTCGATATTGAGATGACGTTCGTCGAAGAGAATGAGATTATGGCGCTGATCGAGCGCCTCTACTCCGAACTCACATCCTCCTGGTGCGACAAAACAATTCAGGAAGTTCCGTTTCCCCGATTAACCTACAAGGAATCGATGGACCGGTTCGGCAACGACCGCCCTGACCTCCGGTTTGGATTGGAACTTCAAGATGTCTCCGCCGCGCTGGAGTCGACCGACTTCAAGGCATTCGCCGGCGTGCTCACCACTGGTGGCCAGGTTAAGGCGATTGTCGTTCCAGGATGCGCTCACTACACGCGGCGCGAAATTGACGAGATCACCGAATTGGCAAAGGAGGCCGGGGCCAAGGGCCTGGCGACAATTCAGCTCAATGCCGAAGGCATTCGATCCCCGATCGCCAAGTTCCTCGACGACGTCGAAATCGCGGCGCTGACGACTGGCATCGGGGCTGTAACCGGCGACCTCGTGCTGATCGTCGCCGACGGAGCGGCAGTAGTCGCCAAAGCACTCTCAGCGCTTCGCGACGAGTTCGGCAAACGTCTCAAATTAGCCGATCCAAACGTGCTCGCGTATTGCTGGGTCCATGAATTCCCCTTGCTTGAGTGGGATGAAGAGGGTAACCGCTGGGATGCCACACACAATCCGTTTTCCGGGTACTACGCCGAAGATGAGCATCTCCTCGCCACCGATCCTGGCGCCGTTCGCGCCAAACAATACGACCTCGTCGGCAATGGCGCCGAGCTCGGTGGCGGCAGCGTCCGGATTCACCGTCGTGCAGACCAGGAACGGATCTTTTCCATGATGGGGCATAGTGTAGAGGACCAGGCCGAGCGATTCGGTGCGATCCTCAACGCCCTCGACTATGGCGCGCCTCCCCACGGCGGCATTGCCATGGGCATCGACCGCTTCGCGATGCTGCTGGCGGGAGAGTCGAGTATCCGCGACGTCATTGCCTTCCCCAAGAACCAGCGCGGCGTCGACCTCATGTTCCAGGCCCCGGCGACAGTCGATTCCGATCAACTCGACACCTTGGGTCTTGACGTGCGGAAGGCGAAGCAGGCCGAAGACCAGAACCAGATGTCGTAAGGGCGAACCCCAGCCATGGAGGACATCTGGGCGACCTCATAGCTGGGGGTTTCCGCCCGGATTCACGTGGTTCCAGGCGGGGGGACAACAGCATCGACAACGTCCGTTTTCGGAACGTGTCTACGCCGGTCGATCCAGGGCCTGTCCAGGGCGAAGCGTGGGATTCGCCCCTACGGCAAGCGCGTATCCGCGTTCCCGCAACAATTCACGGGCGACCGCGACCTCATCCCACGGCGTGTGCTCGTGGCCGATGATGATGCTTCGTTCGTGTCCCTTCCCCGCCAGCAGCACGCAATCGCCCGGTTTGGCCAGGGTGAACGCATGGTCGATCGCCGCGTGTCTGTCCGCGATCTGGTGGAACGACTCTCCCTCGATCCCGCCTGCCCCGCGGGCGCCGCTGGCGATGTCGTTGAGAATGCGATCGGGATCTTCATTGCGCGGGTCCTCGTTGGTGAAAATGCTGATGTTGGCAAGTTCAGCGCATACCGCCCCCTGGAGTGGTCGCTTGCCCGGATCTCGTTCGCCGCCACTGCCCGTGACGACGATGACCCGGCCATCGTGGAGATTGCGCAGAAGCCCTAGAATCTTTCGCATCGATTCTGGAGTGTGCGCGTAGTCGACGACGACGGAGTATGGCTGACCTTCAGCGATCCGTTGCATGCGTCCGGGCACTCCCTGTGCAGTGCCCAATGCTTCGGCGATGGTCGGCAGGTCGATCCCGGCAGCCTGGGCGATGCCGATTGCGATCAGGGCGTTGGCGACGTTGAATCCGCCGATCAACGACATGCGAACCTGGACCTTTTCGGATTCAGCTTTGACGACGAAGGTCGTGCCACTTCCTCGAATCGAGACCTCTGAAGCCGACACCTCGACTGGTTCGCCCCCTGCACTTGTTCGCACAACCCGGGCGCCAGTCGCGTAGGGCTCTGCCGACATAGCGCCCGGATCGTCGGCATTGAGCACGACAACACCGCGGGCGGCGGCGACCCATTCGACAAGTACTGATTTAGCCCGCCAATACTGATCAATTGTCTTGTGATATTCGAGATGTTCGTGCGTCATGTTGGTGACGCCGGCAATCTCGAACCGGGTCGAATCGAGGCGGTGCATCGCCAGGCCATGAGAAGTTGCTTCGATAATCGAATGGGATACACCACGCTCAACCATCTCCCTCAGGTATCCCTGGACGATGTTGGATTCAGGCGTGGTTTGGTGGGGAAGCGCATAGGATGCATCGCGGCCAACACGGATGCCAACGGTTCCGATAAGACCCGTTGTCAATCCGACGTGGCCAAGGATGTGATCGACCAGGAAGCTGGTAGTGGTCTTGCCATCGGTGCCGGTGATGCCGATGGCGTGCAGCTCCCGGCTCGGGTGGCCATAGAATTCGGCGGACAGTGGAGCCAACGCCGCACGGCTATCGCTGACGACGAGTTGTGCCAGCGGCACGTCGATCCTGCGTTCGACGATGAGCGCCACAGCGCCATTTGACATCGCGCCGCCGATGAAATTGTGGCCGTCAAAGTCGGCGCCCGGGAGGGCAGCGAACAGATCGCCAGGCCGAACCAGGCGGGAATCGAATTGGATGCCGCCGATCGTCAGTCCGCGCTCACCAATCACTTCGGCTTCGGGCACAGCTGCGTGAAGTTTGTCAATCGTAATCTGTCGAGGATGAGTGTGGGGAAGCTGGTCCATGCAGCTAGCCCTTGATTACGTTCAACTTGCGTACGAGCCATGGGACGAGCGGTACATGGCGACGCTCAAGCGAGCCGGGATAGGTGACGATTTCCCCACCGAATCCGGTTTTGAAGCGATACAGACCTCGCCAGTCGGCTCCTCGCGTTCCGGCGATGGCGCTCTCGTTGTCGCTGCTCACCTTTTCTGGATCCTGGTCGGGGATGCCCCAAAGGTCGTACGTTTCGCAGCCACGGTCCCGCCCCCAGCGCATCGCCTCGAACTGGAGGAGAAATGCGGCTCCGTGAGCACGATGCTCGGTTGAAGAAGCGCCATACATGTAGATCGCCTCCTTCCCGAAACACGCGGCCACCAGCACCGCGGCCAACGCGCCCTCGTCAACCCTGGCGAAGAACATCACGGCATCACTTCCAAACACGTGGAGAAAGTCGTTGTAGTAGTCCCGCGAATGAATGTCGAACTCGTTCCGTTGGGCGGTATCTCGCATCAGTCGGTAGAACGCATCAACCGCATCGGGATCGGCCCGATGTTGCTCGATGACCACTCCGCGACGCTGCGCCAGCCGCACGTTGTAGCGGGTCTTTTGATGCATCTCGTTGACCATCGCATCGTCATCGGCGAGCGGCAACTTTACCGTGCGCCCTGGTTGCAGGTGGGCCGGCCCCTTGACCACTCCAGCTTCCTTGAACGAACCGGTCAATCCAAGCGAGTCGTTAGGTTCGATGATCGTCATGATCGCGCGATTTTTCCGGGCGCTCGCATCGATCTGACCCAGGAGCAACGGCCACAGGATGGCGGAGTCACCGTGCATCACCGGTCCGCGCGGAATGTACCCGATGCTCACCGGACCTTTGAACCGATACAGCACCTGGGCCATCGCCTTGCCTGAAGGATCGTCAATAAGGAGGCGATGGGCGAACCATCCATGATTCTGTTTGAATGCGCCCCACCGCCAGGACTGCAGCAGATGACCATTGAGATCGGCCAATTGCCGATCCCAATTTTCAGATGGATTCGCCGGCAAGGCCAGGGCTGCATTCGGGTCGAAGCGAGTGATGGAAGGCCCCTTCCTGATCGTCATCGTGATTCAGTTTGCGCTAAATCCAGTCGAGAACGGATCCGACCAGAGTGAAGCCTCGATCAATGCACCGTCGATGACCTCCGCATCGTGTTCCAGGGCGCTTTCCTCGAGTCTGGAGAGAATACGAATCGCGCCGGCGCCGCCTATTTCGCCAATGGCGACGATAGCGGTGTGCCTGACCTCGGTATCCTCGTCAGTCCTGGCGATTTCAGACAAGCCGGGAAGTGCATCTGCATCTCCGAACATCCCGGCTGAACGCGCGGCCTCACGCCGGATTTCCGCATCGTCGTTGGCGAACTCCTCGATCGCCACCGCCAACCAGGCACGCTGATTGCCTCGGCCCGCGACATAGAGTGCGCTGGCGCGGAGACCGATCTCATCTTCGTCATACAGCCGTTGGACAAGGCGATTGATGCGCACGCTGGGACCGCAGGCAGAGACGGACTCGGCGGCACGACGCCGAATATGCCACGACTCGTCTTCATCTTCGGCGATTCCAAGGAGGGTCTGACTGAGACGGCTCGCCAGTTCCGGTGTGAATTCCTCCCATTCAGCGAGCGTCACGTAGGGCCCCAGGCTCTTCGCCGCTTCCGTTCGCACGTCGTCTGACGGATCGTTCCGCACGAGCTCAAGCAATCGTTCGGCCGCATCCGCGGTCTGCTCGTAGCCGAGCGCCGTCACGGCGAGCTGACGCACGTCGGGCTCATCGTCGGTTGTAGCAAACACGAACAGCCGTGTGAAGGCGAACTGGAAGTTCTCAAGCGAAATGTCTAGCGCTTCGCGGATCACCGATGCGCGCAATCCGGCATCGATCAGGAACCAGCGATCCTTTAGCAGCTCCAGTTCCGTCGATGTCAGGTCTGAAAAGCCGTGGAGGCCGACATAGAGCCTCTCGCCCCTTGCCAAATCCGCAAGCACCCCGGCGAGATCGGGTTTTGTCGGATTCGCCTCGGCAGTTTCAAGATCGAGATCAACATCGTCCTCGTCTTCGGCCGAGAACACGCGAAGTTGCTCGGTATCGAGGTTGAACGACTCATCCTCCACTGCCTCAGCCCCGTCTGGATCGCGGTCGTCGAACTCGTTATCCTGCATCATAGGTAAAGGTGTCCGCGTCGTCGCTGGAAACCTTGGTGTGCTGACCGAGCGTGCTCCGCAACAGTGCTTCAGAGCACGGCCGCTCAATATTCACCGCAGTCAACAATTCGTCAAAAGTCGAAACGAAGCTGTTCCCATCCTCGATTCCGATTCGCTCGAACGTAGTCTCCAGCACCGTGTCGGTGCGCCGTCGAATCTTGTCATCGAGCGGCTTCTCGGCGCCGAGTTTGGGGAATCTATCTTCGCTCACCAGCCACTCTGGAGCCACCTCGCAGGCAAATGACATCGGGCGGAAGTGATATCGCGGAGACCGTCGATCGTCGAGATCGAGCAGCCGGGCGCTCTGATTCGGAGCCGGGAGGAATTCGACCGTGTAGTGACCATCGTTTTCAGTCGCAGTGATCGAAACCAGCGCTCCTGGCACAAGACTCTCGGCGTAGAAATCATCCAGTCCGAGGATATATCCACCTCGATTCGGCGTGGGGTAGCGCAATTCCACGAGATACGTTGTGTACAGTTGCGGAATCTCGAATGTGACCACCGCCGAACGTTGGTCCGGTAGAACCTGGCCGGGCAGCAACTGCTGCATTTCGAGGTCGTACGGCAGTAAACCCAGAGTGAATTCGTAAAACGACAGGACGTGACTCACCGTCGTCGTCGATCGGTGCTCAAGATCGGGCGGCACTTCATCGACAAGGTAGCGATAGTCTGTCCCGATTTCGTTCGGCTTACGGCGCGTGGTGCCGATTTGCGGCAAGCTGCTTGTGCTCCAAAATCGCTGGTCGTTCGTGCCGACGAAGTCGAAGTCTCGGTGCTCCCTGGACAATCGATAATTAACGGCGAACTGGATGGCGTCGAACTCGGCGGAGTTCGAACGCACGTTCAGGATGTCCTGGGCCAGTGTGCCATCGGTGAGCGGCTGCTCCCGCTCGGAAAGGTAATCCTTGATCCGGCGAATGTCGTTGCGTCCAAGTCGTGCGACCCGATCTTCGGACATCCACTTCCCGGCGAACCAGGCTGTGCGCGCGTCGTCGACAAGGCGCCTGTCGATCGCGTTCGCCACCTGCGAGTCATCGTTCGCCGAGTAATCGCCGCCGCTTGATGGAGGAGTCGATCCAAGCTGAGCGACCTCCGCAGACACAGTTTCCTCGGTTTCGATGGGCTCCGGATCCGCCGCAACGGCCTCGGCAACGATCTCCTCCGCAACGGGCTCAACGACGATGACGATGTCTTCGTCGTCGGGCAGGTCGAGATAGGCATCCTCATCCTCGTCGCCGAAGTCTGGCGCCGAATAGGTCGCCCAATTTGGATCCACACGAACGCGTTCGGGCGCGATCCGCACCGGGCGAACCAGTTTCGGTTCCGGCGTCATGAAACGGGCGGTGAACGAGTGGGTGCTCACTGCATCATTGTGCGCCGGAGCCTTCCCTAGCCTCGTGGTCATAACGTAATCGATGTCGCCGACCGATTCTGTCGCGAACACGTCTGGATTGTCAGCAATGACCTTCGCGACGTCAGCCGGTTTTGCGCCTTCGGTTTCCGCGAGATACGCGGTCAGCGTCTCCATCGGAACTCGGATCGACGCATAGTCGGACATGAACATGCCGCGACCGCGAAGAACGCCGAATGTCTTCCGCGCCAGCGTCTGATATTTCCTGGTTCCAGCAAATTCTGGTGCTTGAATATCCTGATTCATGACCATCCGTGGCCAGCTCCTTTGCAAAAGTAATGACTGTTTCCGAAGATTGTGTCCTGTTCAACCAACCATCGTGCAACTGGCGAGCCAGAGGCACACGGCTCCTGAATGACAATCCCAAACTGGATTTAGCGGCTGGTTCGTTCCTTAAGAGCATCCACCATTTGCGCGGTGGTCAGGGGGGAGGCGGCATTTCGAAGAAGAGTCAAGAGAAAGATGACGTCGTCATCAGTGAGCTGCAAGTCGCTGCCTTGTCCTGTCATTTCCGTCGATTTCTCCCTGGTCCATACCACGCCAAAACGGCTGCATAGTCAACGCGAATGCGCCAACCCAGCCATCTCCGGTGCAGTATAACCGAGATCGGAATGGACACGAAGGCTGGCATGAACCGGAACGGGCGTCAACCGACCGCGGCGATCCAGACCGTTCTCGTTGGGCGTGGCAGGCACGCTCCAACGTAAGAGCGGCCCGGATGTACAGTTGCGTCAGCATGTATTCCGTAAGATTCGTGGTAAAACCTATGTACCGGCGCGACGAACGGTTGCCTTGCATGAATGGTCGGATGCTGGGCGCCACAGAAGAACGGAAAGGGAACCCATGTTCGACAAGATCAAGGACATGATCGGCGGCAACGAGAAGGATCTCGGTGACCTCTCGCTTGGCGGTTTCGAAAAATATCTCGAAGGAGTAACGTACCCGATTGGCCTGGATGACCTCACGGCCGCACTCAGGAACAACGGGGCACCCGACCAGATGCTCGGCATGGTCGAGAACCTCGGCGTCAAGGGGAAGTCAACCTTCTCCAGCGAAGACGATGTCCTGGGGAGCCTCAAGGGCGAACTCAAGAACATAATGTAACCCGGAGAAGATAGCGTCGAAGACGCTATCGGCCTTGAGGTTCTTGACAGACTCTTCAAGCGAAAAGACTTCCGATGTGCGCCTGTTCTGGTCCAGACTGGAACAGGCGCTTCATGTCACCTGGTAATCCGCCTAACCCGTATTGGTTTTGCTCAGCTTCAACCACTCTGGTTGCTGGACTTGGCGTGTCAATGTAGATCGCCAATTGCGATCAGCCCGGAGGCCCAGCTCCTGCCCTACATCCGGCAGATCACGTGGACGGATCGGGAACTGGCGATGATCAAGCGGCAACTCGAATTCCTCGCTGAAGTCCAGCGCGGCGAACACGATCGGTAATCAAGGAGGAGAGTCCATGCGCCTCGCGGTCCTGATCATCGGCCTCTTGCTTGGCCCGCTGATGTTCTTACAGACCTTTGTCGTCAACGTTCTTAGCGACGCGGGGAATAACGAAGAGACCGAACAAGCTGCGGCGATTGGCGTCGCGATGGCCCTGCTCTGGCTGGCGGCGTGCGCCTTCGTCTTGCCCTTCCCCATGGTTTCGACATTGTTGTTCGCCGTTGCCGGACTGTTCGGCCTGATGGCCGCGGCCACCTCAGAGTTCGTCGACTTGTACATCTGGGGCGGTATTTCGTTCGCTCTCACATGGTTGTCGTTCATCGGTTGGCTCGGCAAGCGCAAGGATCGGCGAGAGTCCGCTGCCGAGCGGCAACGCCAGCTTGTTCGCGATGAGCGAATGGAAGCGTTACTCCGTCAACAGGCGTCGTTTCCCAATTTCTGTCCCGTCTGTCGTTTCCGCAACGAACCTGACGCCAGAATCTGCACGGACTGCGGCGCTCCACTCACCCCAGGTGCTGTGACGAGCCCGGCCAACGCGGTGCTCCAAAAGGCTACCTTCCCCAATTTTTGTCCATCCTGGAAGAATCGGAACGAGCAAGGCGTCAAGTTCTGCGCGGAGTGTGGCGCCAATCTCAGCCCGGCTGGCGCCACAGCGTAGGAGCCCTTCCATGTGGCCGTTCAAGCGCAAGAGTCATAAGCAATCCCGCCGACCCAAAGCAGGGAGAAAGCACTCCCCAGCGCACTTCGCGATGCCTTGGGAGTCGAACCGGGAGTGGGCGGCGGCGAAGGACACTATGGCTACTCACTTCGAGCTCAATGCCGATCTTGACCGCGCCTACGCACGGCGCAACGTCGACGGCCTCGCTCCCGCGATCACCGCCTGCAATACATCGATCGATCTTGCCCCAGCGGCCATGAAGGCATTTCGCGACGAACATCGCTTTTGGGCCGAATGGGGCAAAGAGCACGGAATCAAATCGGTTCGTAAAGTTGGTGGCGAAAGACGATTTCGGCCAGTCTCCCACCCCGGATTCAAGCAGCTTGCCATCGTCCGCGAACGGGAAAAGGATTACCGGGAAGCCATCCGCCTCTGTCAGCAAGCCAAAAGGTAGGGCTGGGCCGGTGACTGGGATGCCCGTATCCAGCGCTACCAGGCGAAACTGCGAAAGCAGAAGAAGTGACCGACCGCCGCAAGTATGGGGTCGGACTCGGTGAGCGCTCCGATTTTGTAAGGGGGTAGTCGCCGAGATGGGCCCAGACGAGCTCCGTGATTTTCACTACATCACTCATGTTTCAAATCTAGACTCCATCCTCGAAGCGGGGATCCTCAGCCACAGGCGCGCCAGCGACCTCGATCACGAATCGGTTGCAAACGAGAGGGTTCAGGCGCGACGTGAGGTTAGGCGTTTTCCGACTGGCTTGGCACTCCACGACTATGCAAACCTGTACCTGGATGCCCGAAATGCCATGATGTATCGCATATCGATGGGCGCCGCGCACAAGTCGCTGTGCGTGGTCGAGGTCTCGAAGGATGTGTTGACACTCCCGGGGGTTGTGGTGACCGATGGCAATGCCTCCTGCGGAAGTGGCGTGTCCGCGACGAGGGTCTTTACACCAGACGAAGGTGTACATACCCTCTTGAGTGAAGATGTGTACCGTCATTCATGGTCGCATTCCAATCCCTTCATTAAGCAGGAGTTGAAGCGAAAAAGGATGGCTGAAGTGCTAGTGCCACACCATATTCCGCCGCAGTTCTTTAGACGGGTACTGGTATCTTGCGCTGAAACGGAAAGCATGCTATTACGCAAAAACTATGCGATAATCGTGCAAAGATACGAACATTTGTTCTTTCGCTGAGTGCTGGAAAGGGGTCCCAATTGGTCAAAGTTAAGACCGGGAATCTACTGGCATCCGACGCTCAGACGTTGGTCAATACTGTCAATTGCGTTGGGGTCATGGGCAAGGGGATAGCGCTCGAGTTCAAGAAGCAGTTCCCAGCCATGTACGAGGACTATGTCCGACGCTGCCAAGCGGACGAGGTACGTCTCGGCAGGCCCTATCTGTACCGGCAGCTCGTCGATCCCCAGATTGTGAACTTCCCCACCAAGGATCACTGGCGATCGATGGCCAAACTGAGCGCCATCATCGAGGGCCTTGACTATCTCGAAGCGCACTACAAGGAGTGGGGCATCACCTCGATTGCCGTTCCACCGCTGGGATGCGGCAACGGCCAACTGGAATGGCGGGTTGTAGGGAGGACGCTTTATAGACGGCTCCGGCGATTCGACATTCCCGTCGAGTTGTACGCCCCAATGGGAACGCCCTCGGCCGAGTTGGATCCAGCATTCCTTGCAGGTGAGAGGCTAGACCAGCTCTCTCAGCAGGAAATAAGGAGCTGGATCAAACCCTCCTGGGTCGCCGTTCTGGAGATCGTGAAGCGTCTTGATGACCAGCCATTCCACTGGCCGATTGGACGGGTCGTTTTCCAGAAGATTCTCTATGTCGCGACCCTCTTGGGCATACCAACGGAACTCGACTTTGTCCGAGGGAGCTACGGACCGTATGCTGCTGGCGCGAAGCAGATCGAATCTCGCCTGGTCAACAACGGGCTGCTCGATGTCAAGGTGAATGGCAGCCGACATCAAATGTCGGTGGGACGCACCTACCGGGACGCGTCCAGATCATTCCAGGAGGAAATCCATCGGTGGGAGTCCGAGATCGACCGGGTTGTCGACCTGTTCGCGCGTATTCATACGGCCAACGAAGCCGAGCTTGTGGCGACTATCTTGTTTGTGGCAGTCGAGATGATCAACAAAGGTGAGTCACCAACGGAGCAGGATGTCTTCGACGATGTCATGCTGTGGAAAAAGCGTCGCAATCCACCGCTGGATCCCGTGGTGGTAGCGGAAACCATTCGCGTATTGGCGGCTCAAGGCTGGGCCAACGTACGGTACAGTGAGGAACTGCCAGTCGACGACTGGGCACTTGTGACCTAGCCCTTGCGAGGGAAATACCTGGCCAGCCTCCACGTCCAGCCTTCGATGCTGCCCTGCTCCGCGGTCAGCCATTCGGCGACATCGGCGTCGTAATCCACGCCCCATCGAAGGTGTAGATGTAGCCGGCCGGCGCCGTGAGCGGCTTCGACTCGATCCGGGGCTCGGTCGAACTCCTGCGAAAGAGGGGCGGTCCCACTTCGTGCGGGGTGGGAAGCTCGCGGTCGACCGGGCGCTCGATCCGGACGCGGTCGCTCGCCGGGCGCCACCAGACCGCCAGGTAGTGCGACGACTGAAATGAACCGGAACGGGCGCCTGGCGCAGCCCATCACGCCGCACATCCCTGATTGATGCATCCGCCGATCGCCAATTGCGGTTGAACCACAAGCAAGACGGTGTATGATGCACGTCATGACCAACAATTTTTGCGATCGGCAACCGTGCCGCGACAACTGGGGGGCTCTTCGTCTTCAGTCGCCTAACCTCGTTCATGGTCTCGCCAGCACGACGCCGTGCGAAGAGTGTTTTCCCGGCGCCGCTCACTGGCCGGGAGGCAGAGAGGAGGTCACGTAGGGGTCTGTATGAGATTTCTCAAGGATTGCGACGGGTGTCGACGCCCCGGCTGGGACGCTATTTTCCGGATCGCTCGTTCGAAAGGGATGATTCCATGACTCGTCATGTTCGCTGTCTCCTCCTCGCTTGGATGCTGATCGCATCGAGCGGGATTGGTCTCACCACAACAGCCATCGCCCAGGAAGGCGAAGACCTGCGGTTCATCGTCGTTTCCCACGGCCAAGCGTCTGATCCGTTCTGGTCGGTCGTCCAGCGCGGAACCGATGCCGCCGCCACCGATTTGGGCGTGACGGTCGAATACCAGGCGCCCACCACCTACAACATGGTCGAAATGTCGCAGCTGATTGACGCCGCTGTGGCCTCCGAACCCGACGGCCTGGTTGTCTCGATCCCGGATGCTGAAGCCTTGAGCCCGGCGATTGAGGGGGCGGTCGCAGCCGGCATCCCGGTCGTCTCGATGAACTCGGGGTCCGATGTCGCCGCCGAACTCGGCGTGCTAGTCCACGTTGGACAAACCGAATACGAAGCTGGATTCGGCGGCGGCGAGCGAATGGCGGAAGCCGGCGTCACCAACGCAATCTGCCTGATCCAGGAGGCCGGCAACGCCGGACTCGAAGCGCGTTGCGCCGGGTTCACCGACGCCATGACCGAGGCCGGCGGCACGGTCGAGCAGCTTGTTATCGACCTCAACAACCCGACTGAAGGTCAGCAACGCATTGAAGCCGCGTTTACCGCCAGTGACGATGTCAACGGAATCATGGCCCTCGGCCCGACCGGTGCCTTGCCCGCCCTCCAGGCTATCGAGGCCGCGGGCAGGACTGGCGAGGTCCAGATCGCGACGTTCGATCTTTCGCCCGAAGTCCTAACCGCGATTCAGGATGGAACGATGCTGTTCGCGATCGATCAGCAACAGTTCATGCAAGGTTACCTCCCAATTGTCCTGCTCAAGCTCTACGTCACCAACGCCAATACGATCGCCAATCCGATTCTGATGACCGGACCAGGCTTCGTCACGGCTGAAAACGTCGACCAGGTCATCGAGCTGACCGAAGAGGGCACACGTTAGCGCTCCGCCAGGCTCACGGAAGCGGTCGGCATCGATCCGCCGTTTCCGTGAACCGGTTATCACCTGGAGGCGCCAATCATGACTTCGCCTCGCGCCGATCGGGAGATCGCGGTCGCCGCTGACGATGATCGTCTCCTCGGCTCCAGCGCGACGAGCCGGCTCCTGATTCGTCCTGAAATGGGAGCCTTTGTCGGGGCGGCCGCGATTTGGCTCTATTTTGCAATCGTCGCCGGAGACAGTGGTTTCCTGACGTTAGGCGGAACCGCCAGTTACCTGGAGGTTTCTGCCCAGCTCGGCATTCTCGCCGTTGCCGTCGCCCTCCTGATGATCGGCGGCGAGTTCGACCTCTCGATTGGCTCGGTGATTGGCGCGGCGGGCATGATCCTCGCGCTGTTGACCGTCAATTACAGTTGGAACATCTGGCCGGCGATTCTGATCGCGGCCATCGCCAGCCTGGCGATCGGATTCCTCAATGGTCTGCTCGTGGTGCGAACTGGTCTGCCGTCGTTCATCATCACGTTGGCTACGCTCTTCATCATTCGCGGATTGACAATCGCGATCACGAGGCTCGTCACCGGCCGCACGCAGCTCGGCGGAATGCGTGACGTTGCGGGCTATGAGCTCGCCCAAACTCTTTTCGCGTCGCGCATCCAGATCGGTGGAGCCGGGTTTTCGGTCTCCATTCTGTGGTGGGTCGGACTGACGATCCTCGCGACCTGGATTCTGCTACGCACTCCATTCGGGAATTGGATCTTCGGTGTGGGAGGCAATGAGCAAGCCGCCCGCAACCTCGGCGTTCCGGTTGTTCGTGTCAAGATCACCCTTTTCATGCTGACGTCGCTGGCTGGTTGCCTGGTCGCGGTGATCCAGGTCATCGGATCGACTGGAGCCGACGTGCTGCGTGGACAGCAACAGGAGTTCTACGCGATCATCGCCGTCGTGATCGGCGGCACGCTCTTGACGGGAGGATATGGCTCGGCGATCGGAGCCGCTCTCGGCGCCCTCATCTTCGGCATGGTGAGGCAAGGCATCGTCTATGCCGGGGTCGATGCCGATTGGTTTCAGGTCTTCCTTGGCGGCATGCTCCTGATTGCCGTCCTCATCAACCGCTTCGTCCGGAACCGGGCCATGGAGTCCAGACGATGACCGAAAAAACGCCCCTCATCGAAATGCGCGGCATCACCAAGTATTTCGGTCGCGTTCACGCCCTGCGGGACATTTCTATGACCGTGAATTCCGGGGAAGTGATGTGCCTGCTCGGCGACAATGGCGCCGGGAAGTCTACGCTGATCAAGGTGTTGGCTGGGGTCTTTCCCGCGGACGAGGGCCAATACTTGCTGGACGGCGAGGAGGTGAGTTTCAGCTCGCCCCGGGATGCGCTGAAGCGCGGCATCGCCACCGTGTATCAGGACCTGGCGATGATTCCGTTGATGAGCGTTTCCCGGAATTTCTTCCTCGGCTCTGAGCCGATGAAGCAAATCGGGCCGCTCAAAATGTACGACGCCGCCGCGGCCGACGTCGGCGCTCGCGAAGAACTCGCCAAGATGGGCATTTCAATCCGCGACACCTCCCAACCGGTGGGAACGCTGTCCGGTGGCGAGCGACAATCCGTGGCGATTGCCCGGGCCGTCTATTTCGGGGCGCGCGTGCTCATCCTCGACGAACCAACCGCCGCCCTTGGCGTCAAGGAAGCGGCAGTCGTCCTCCGTTACGTCGCCCAGGCCCGGGCGCGCGGCCTCGGGGTGATCTTCATCACCCACAATGTCCACCATGCTTATCCAATCGGCGATCGCTTTACGATTCTCAATCGCGGTCGCAGTTATGGAACGTTCACCAGAGACGAAGTCAGTCGTCAGGAAATCGAAACGATGATGGCCGGCGGCGAGGAGCTCCGGGAGCTGGCTGAGGAACTGGCCCAGATCGCGCAGACGGGGGGCGGGTCTTCGTAGCGGTCGAACCCAACGAGTGGAGATGCGAGGCGCCCCACACCTCGTCATGTTGAGCGGTGTAAGGGATGGCCTTGTGCCGCGCCAGACATGCCGCGCCATCGATGCGCGCAGCGCTTGACTGTCATTCCGCAATGAGCGTCAGCGAATGGAGGAATCTCCCGTCGCAACGGCCGTTTGGAACGGGCAAGGAGAGATTCCTCTTCACCGCCCCCGCAAATCAGCCAGAACCTCCGCGAGCGGCTTGCGATCCCCGAAGAAGATGGGTGTGTCGACGGCAGTCCACTTCCTCACCTCTGCGGCCCGCAGGCGCTGCACCATTTTGATGATCTGTTCGGGGTCGTCGTCTTCGAGCGCAACCACGAACTCCTGATCCTGGACACCAAAGGAGTTCACGGTGTTGGTCAGGATCTCGGGAAACTCCCGGCCCATCTCGCCGTGCTCGACCATCAGGCGGCGACGTTCGGGGTAGTCGATCAGGAACCACTCGGGTGTCTTGCTGAACGGATAGACGCTCAGGTAGCGCTTCGCTGGGAGTCCCTTGACAAAGGCCGGCCCATGAGTCGGGTCGTACTGCGACATCCCGCCAACTCCGATGTAACAGTGCGCGAGATCGAGATGGGCGCCAATCGACGTCCTGTCGACCGCGATCGCCAGTCGCTGGAGCTGATCGAGACTCGGTCCATGGGCCCAGACGATCAAGTCGACCGCGGCGCTCAAACCCAACGACGAGTAGACACCCCGGATCGTGACGCCGCCTTGGGGATGATCCAGAACATGGGCGAGCTCGGCGGCGGCCTCCTGATATCCACCATTGCCAACCTCGCCCCACGTTGAGCTTCGCTTGTAGAGCCACCATGCCGCGTATTGATTGTCAGGGGTCATTGCCGCCACATCCTTCTCTCGCTGGACCTTGGACACTCAGTCATCAAGGGCAACTCCATCCTTCTTTCGCAGGACCTTGGACTCTCGGTGATCAAGGGCAACTCCATCCTTCTTGTGCTCACCATGATGCGCGGTCGAGGGCGGCAATCGCAATCGAGGTCATGTTCGCCTACCCATTGAGAAAGGACCCGTCCGAGTCGAACACTTGATCGATTCGCTATACTCCAACTGTGAAGATGAATCATCAACATCCCGATTTTCGCAATCGATTAGGCGCACTTGCCCAGGCCCCAGGCGTCTACTTGATGAAGGACGATCAGGGCGCGATCGTCTACGTCGGCAAGGCGATGGCGCTGCGCAATCGCGTCCGCTCCTATTTTCAGGCGACCCGCCACCGCGACCCGAAAACCCGTGAACTCGTGTCGCACATCGCCGACTTCGATGTGATCCGCACCGACACCCCGACCGAAGCGCTGATCCTTGAGAATGAGCTGATCAAGAAGCACCAGCCCAAGTACAATGTCATGCTCAAGGACAGCAAGACCTACCCCTACATCCGCATCACCAACGAAGAGTGGCCCCGCGTCATCAGTACGCGTCTCATTGTCAACGATGGCAGCCGCTACTTCGGGCCCTACACCTCTGCCGGCGCCGCCTACAAGACGATTAACCTTCTCAACCGGCTCTTTCCCTACCGCAAATGCGACAAGAAGATCACCGGCCACGACGATGTCTGCCTCTACTTCCACATGCACCAGTGCACGGCCCCATGCATCTCGGCCGTCGATCGCGGAACGTATATGAAGTCGATCGATGGCGCAACGCTCTTTCTCTCCGGCCGCGGCGATGAGATCGTCGGCGGCATCGAAGAAGAGATGGAGCAAGCCTCCGAAGCCTGGAACTTTGAGCGCGCCGCCGAACTGCGGGACCGACTGCACGCCATCAACCATGTACTCGAGCGCCAGAAGGTGGTGAGTTCACGTGGAACCACGGCCGACATCATCGCCCTCGCGCATGGAGCCGGCGGCGACGCCGGCGTCCAGGTCGGCTTCCTGCGCAACGGCAAGATCATCGGCAGCGAGTTCTTCCCGATGCAGGCCACGGTCAACGACTCGCCGGGCGAGATCGTCTCCAGTTTCATCACCCAGTTTTACTCTGATGCGGCGGTGATTCCGCCGAGGCTGATGCTCCAGCATCCGTTGCCCACTGAGGAACATCCCATCGTCAGCGAATGGCTCAACGAGCTTCGCGGCTCCAACGTCGCGATCTCGGCGCCTCAGCGTGGCGACAATCGGGGTCTCGTCGCAATGGTCGCCAAGAGCGCCGAGGAGAACCTTGAGCAGTCGCGACTCAAGCACCTCTCGGACGAAATGAAGATGACCGGGGCGATGACTGAGTTGGCCGAGGCGCTCGACCTGCCTCGCCTGCCCCGGCGGATCGAGTGTTACGACATCTCCAATCTTCAGGGAACCAATCCCGTCGCCAGCATGGTGGTCTTTCAGGACGCCAGGCCCGCGAAGAAGGAGTACAGGCGCTTCACAATCAAGACCGTCGTTGGGGCCAACGATTTCGCGATGATCAACGAGGTCATCAAACGCCGCTTTCGTCGCGCCGCGGAGACCGATGAGGAGCGAGATGGGAAGTGGACAACGCTTCCCGATCTGGTCATCGTCGACGGCGGCAAGGGCCAGTTGAGCGCGGCGATCGAGGGTCTGCGCGACGTCGGCATGAATGTGCCGATTTGCGGACTGGCGAAGGAACAGGAGGAGCTGTTCCTGCCCGGCCGCAAGGACTCGATCCTGTTGCCGAGAGATGCCCAGGCGCTGTTCCTTGTCCAGCGCATCCGGGACGAGGCACACCGCTTCGCCGTTACATTCCACCGTACCCGACGCTCCAAGTCGACATTCCAGTCCAGGCTCGACGATGTGCCGGGAGTTGGCCCGACCAGGAAAAAGGCCCTGATCAAGACCTTCGGATCGCTCAAGGGGATCAGGGAGGCGACGATTGAGGAACTGTCCGCCATCGACGGAATCAACACCCAATTGGCAACGCAGATCAAGGCCGCGCTGTAGAATCGTCGCGTAACATGAACCCCCGGACCGGAAAGGCGCCACGGCAATGAAGTTGCTCACGCTCGAAGAACCGCGAGCGCTGGAACAGGCGATCTCGGCGATGCAGCGCGGTGGCATCGTCGCCTTTCCGACCGATACGGTGTATGGAATCGGCGCATCGCTCGCCTATCCCGAGGCGCTTGGGCGCATTTTCGAAATCAAGGGCCGGGACAAGGATCGTCCGCTCCCGTTACTCCTCTCGTCGGCGGCGGAACTCGCCAGGGTCACCAGCGACGTCGATCCCGACCTGCTCCGCCTCGCCAGCGCATTCTGGCCGGGTCCATTGACGATCGCCCTGCCAGCGCTGGACTCGCTGCCGCCGCAGGTCGTGGCCGCCGACGGCACTGTCGGCGTCCGCGTGCCCGATCACTCGGTTGCGCTGATCCTGGCCCAGCGCAGCGGTGGGGCGATTGCCGTCACCAGCGCAAATCTGTCGGGTCAGGAGCCAGCCCTCCGGCCAGAAGGGATCGATCCTGTCCTTGCCGACAATCTGGACCTCGTGCTCGATGGCGGCATAGCCCGGGGAGGACTCGCCTCCGCCGTGATCCGGCTCGAGAATGCTACCATCAATGTCATACGGGAGGGCGCGATCTCCAGAAGCGAGATAGAGGCTGCCTGGTCCGAGATTCGCTCGGGTCAATCCGGGGCGGTCGAGCGGGGGAACCCCACAGCCGCCAGGCCGCGGTAGCCAGGACACGCGATATGGCAAAGGCAGGTATATGACCCATCGAGATACCGTTGGCGCCGGCCAGGGATTGCGTCGTCCGCCGCAGGTAGTTGATGAACTGCCATTCGATGATCCGGATGAACCACGCAACGACGAGCACAAAATCTTCGGACTGGGCATTCCCAACGCCGATGCACGCCAGCCTGCTTACGGGCAAGGGGTCGTCGTCAGTCTCCTGGTCGCCGGCGCGGTGCTCTTGCTGGCGATCATTTCGATTGGCACTGGCGATGGTTCCGATCCGCCAGTTCTCGAAATCACCGATGCGATGTTCTGGGCAATCACCGGCGCCACCTTGCTGCTCGCCGCGGGCGGAGCTCAATTTGCCGAGCGCACCGCCGCCCATGCCGCCGAGGCCGTCGGTCAACCCCGGCCAGCGACAGCAATGGCAACGGCCTGGGCCGTTCCGCTCGTTTCTACGGTTGCCGCAATCCTCCTGGTCGCCACCTTCCACAACCGGACAATGCTGGTGGTAGGTCCACTGATCGCCTTTTTCGGCACTGCAGGCGCCTTGCTTTCCCGCGACTTGCTGGACGAGACTGACGAGCAATCGACCAAGGTCGCCTCAGTGATTCATACTCTGGTGGTGCACGGCATCGCGTTCCTGGCATTCAGCGCCGTCTACCTCAACAAACTCGACTCGTGGATCTCCGCGCCACTCGTCGGGGCGATGGGCGCCATCCTCATCCTCGAAACGCTGGAACGCGGTGGGATCGCTCCACCGCAACGCGTGTTCTACGCGCTGATCGGCGGTTGGGTGCTCGGCCAGGTTACGGTGGCGCTCAATTGGTGGCCATCTTACGGCTGGACCGGTGGCGCCGTCCTGCTGGTTGTCTTTTACGTCGCGGCGGGTTTGCTGCTGGTTCGCGCCCAGAAGCGGGCGGTCAGCACCCGCGATCTCATCGAATTTGGTGGAGTTGGCAGCCTCTTTCTGCTCCTGCTCGCCGTTCTTGCCTAACGCCGGATCACCCGGCGCCAGTTGACATCGAAGGGAAACGACTCACCACAATGTCCGACAACACACGGCAATCCGGAGGCAAACCGAAGGGAAACCGGAAATCAGGCGAGACCGAGGCGCTCCTCTCCCTCTATGACAGCCTGGAAGATTTGTACAGCATCCTCGAAACCCTCGACGAACTGGGGATCACAACGCGAGACGAGCTGCTCGCCTATATCGACACCCTCGATACCGAACTCGAGGAACTCGAGTCCCTGGGAAGCAACTAGACTCGGATGGATTTGTTTGAGGCTAACCTGCGGCAACACCTTGCCGCGGCTGGACCGTTGGCGGCGAGGATGCGCCCGCGGACGCTCGATGAACTCGTCGGTCAGGAACATGTCGTTGGACCCGGGTCTCTACTGCGAAAGGCTATCGAGGCGGATCGCCTCTCTTCGGTTGTCCTCTGGGGACCACCCGGCTCCGGCAAGACCTCGCTTGCCCGAATCATCGCATCGACGACAGAGGCAACATTCGCCTCCGTCAGCGCCGTCTCCTCCGGTGTCGCCGATCTCCGCAAGGCGATCGGCGAAGCCCGTGACCGCCTGGGCATGAACGGCGCGCGCTCGGTGCTCTTCATCGACGAGATCCATCGCTTCAACAAGGCGCAGCAGGACGCGATCCTTCCCTATGTGGAAGATGGCACGGTGATCCTGATCGGAGCGACCACCGAGAACCCGTCATTCGAGATCAATGCCCCTCTCCTGTCGCGGTCGCGAGTGATCACGCTCACTGCGCTCGAGGATGAAGACGTCAAGACGATCGTGTGGCGGGCGCTTGCCGACGACGAACGCGGTCTGGGCAGCGATCACCTGTCAATCGCCGGTGATGCCCTGGAGTTTCTCGTCAACATGGCCAATGGCGATGTCCGATTCGCTCTGAATACGCTGGAAGTGGCCTCGGCCGGAGTCAGCGAAGATCGCCTGATAACAATTGAGATTGCCCAGGACGCGGCACAGCGGCGGGCCGCAACCTATGACAAGAGCGGCGACGACCACTACGACGCCATTTCCGCGTTGCACAAGACGATCCGGGGTTCCGATCCGGATTCCGCGCTCTACTGGTTGGCGCGTATGGTGGAACGTGGCGACGATCCGATGTACCTGGCCAGACGCCTGGTGCGATTTGCGTCCGAGGATGTCGGCTTGGCGGATCCGCAAGCTCTCACTCTGGCGATGGCTGCTCAGCAGGCGGTTCACTTCATCGGTCTGCCCGAAGGCGCATTGGCGCTTGCCGAATTGACCGTTTATCTCGCGCTGGCTCCCAAGAGCAACGCCGTCTATCTCGCCTACGGTCAGGCCCGCGACGATGTGGCGCGCACGCGCAATGATCCAGTGCCGATTCACCTTCGCAACGCTCCTACCCGGCTCATGAAGGATCTGGGGTATGGCGAGGGATACCGCTATGCACACGACTATGACGAAGGCGTAATCGGCCAGCAGAATCTACCGGACAACCTAAAGGACCGCACCTACTACAAACCATCCGATCGCGGGTTTGAACGGGAACTTGGGCAGCGCCTTGACCGAATCAGGGAAATCTATCGCCAGTCCGCAGGGACGAAGGAATAACTGCTGTCGTAGGGGCCAACCTGGGTGTCGGCCCGCCACGCTTCTCACGAATAATTGAGGATCCGATGACCTTAATCATCCCCATGCGCCGATCCTACGACCGCACCACCGACCAGCTCCGTCCGGTCGAAATCATCCCCCACGAAGCTCCCTACGCCGAAGGTTCGGCCCTGATCCGGATCGGCGACACTCACGTGCTCTGCGCCGCCACGGTCCAGGAAGATGTGCCCCGCTGGATGAAGGGGCAAGGAAAAGGATGGGTCACGGCTGAGTACGCGATGCTTCCCCGATCGAGCCCGGTGAGGATTGAACGTGAAGCGACGAGGGGAAAGCAGGGTGGCCGCACTGTCGAGATTCAACGACTGATCGGGCGCTCGTTGCGGGCGGTCATGGACATGGCGGCGCTTGGCGAGCGCCAGGTGATCCTCGACTGCGACGTGATCCGGGCCGACGGCGGGACAAGGTGCGCGGCGATCACCGGCGCCTATGTTGCCCTCGCCCTGGCGTGCCGCGGGCTCGTCACCGCTGGCAAGATCAAGCGCAATCCGCTCAAGTCCGCTGTCGCCGGAGTGAGCGTCGGCGTGCTCAGGGGTGTGCCGGTGCTCGATCTCGACTACAGCGAGGATGCGAGGGCAGACGTCGACGTCAATGTCGTGATGACCGACCAGCATGCCTTCGTCGAAATCCAGGGCACGGCCGAGCAGGAGCCGTTTTCGCCAGAGACCCTCCAGGCCATGCTCGCCTTGGCAAGCACTGGTCTCACCGACCTCTTCGCCGCCCAACACGCCGCCCTCGACTCGCAATAATCGACCTTGCCCCACAACCGTCACTCTGAGCTTGCGCGTCGAGCACTATTTGACATGGCGACCACCTTTGCGCCGTCATGTTGAGCGCCAGCGAAACATCCCTGCGCGAAGCGCTTCCGACGAAGTCGGCGCCTGTTCCACTGGCAAACCAGAGTCCGCGGACGCGGACCGGCTTCGCCGAGGGACCCTTCGCTGCACTCAGGGCGACGGTGTGGGGGCCAATACGGACCTACAGTTCGAGGGCGATCTCGATCAGGGCCCGCTTCAATGCGTACGTGGCGTCGGTCGAGACTGCGCTGATGCGGAGGTGATCCGGAAGGTTCGGACTTTCGACCTCGTGCACGGAGATGCCTCGCTGCGCCAGTCGAGGCATGAAGAACGCCGCTGTCCCGCGCTCGATTCGCGCCAGCAGGAAGTTCGACCAGGACGGATAAGCCGGGCTGATCATGCTCAGCTTGCGCAATTGTCGAAACAGCCGTCCCTTCTCGATCATTACCCGGCGCACCGTCGCCTTGATCTCCAGATCGGCATCGAGCGCCGCCAGCGCCGCCACGACCGAGACCCGGGCCGGACCAGACGGTCGCCCCCGCGCCGCAATTTCTCGGGCAATCGACGGTGGGGCGATCGCCCAGGCGAGCGGAAAGGCGGTCAACGCCGCAAATGTCTCGAAGGTCTGAAGCAGCACCAGGTTGTCGAACTCGCGAACGAGTTGAGCCAAGGAGCGCGGGCTGTAGGCGGCGTGCCGCTCATCGATCACGACCAGTGAACTCTGCCGCGACAGGCGAACCGCCTCCTGCACGGTCATGATCGTGCCCGTTGGGTCGTTCGGCGTCATCACGATCGATGTCGCGCCGCGCGGCAAACTTGACGTCGTCGCCTCGATCGGAATCGCGAACTCGTTTCTCCGAGGGGCAAGCTCTACCTGGGCGCTATGGCGCCGGACCCAGGTCTCGAGGTGGGGATCGCTCGGTGGGAAGAGCACGATTGGACCATGGTCCCGACGCCATTGGGCGATCATCGCGTGGAGTTCGTCGATGCCGTTGGCAAGCACAACCCAGTTCGCGGGCACTCCCGTCCGGGCGCCGAGCCTCGCCCGGAGCCCTTCAGCCGGATCGTCCGTGATCGACGTCCATCCGTCGAACCGGGAGACGGAGTCGATCACGCGCTCGACCGGACCGTATGGATTAGCCAAGAGGTCGAGCCGCACCTGTCGATCGATCGCAGTTGGGATCTGGAGTCCGTGTTCCAGGGCGCGCTCATTCATCCCAAACGCCCTGGGGTCGCTCGCATGTCCTTTGACTGATATGGGGAGGTCGGAAAACCGATATCTTCAACAGCACGGTCGGCGCACACGTCGTAGATCATCGGGCGACCGGTGACGTGGGCCGCAACGTTCCGCACCGGAACGCCGCCGGGTGTTTGACCAGCATGGTTTCCAAGGTGGGCGTGTCCATGGAGCACGAGGTCGATCTCGTGGGCGTCGATCACTTTCCCCAGCAACGAATTGCCAAGCATCCAGTACTTGCTCGGAGGTTCATGACCGAGGGTGGAAACGGTTGGCGAGTAATGCAACACCACAACATTGGCATCGTTGTTCTGATCGGCAAGCGAAGCAAGCGCCTCCTGTAGCCGCAGAGATTCCCGGCGCGCGCGGACGGCAACGGCCTGGCTGATCCGGGCGGAGACAAGATCGGGGACCTCTTCTGGCCAGAAGCCCCCGCCATAACCTCCGACGCCCGCCATGCCGAGCCGCCGTCCATCGTCGAATGTGAGAGTTAGCGAGTTGCCATCGAGGAGCGTCACGCCCGAGGCCTCGAGTACGATGCGCATCGCTTTCCTGCGCAATCCCCGCCGGTCGTGGTTTCCCAGCACCGCAACCTTCGGCATCTGAATGTGCGAAAGCAGTTCGCTGACTAGTTCAACTTCAGGGATTTTGCCGCCATCGGTCAGGTCACCGGTAATCACGAGCACGTCCGCGGACGCGTCGATAGAGCACAAGGCGTCCGCCAACTGTTGTGGAATGGTTGTGCGCAGGTGGAGATCGCCAATCGCGGCGAGCCGAATCGGACGCCCAACCGCATATTCGGGTTTAGCCAGCACGTCCGGTGAGATCACGCTAACCTCAAACATGGTGGAGTCGACAATTGCCCGATGCGGGCAATCCGTTCGACATCCTCCACCGAGTCTACCGTATGTGATCACACGGCAGAACTTCGTGTTGGGGAATACGATGAACATAAAATATTCAGTGTCATTCCGACGAAGGAGGCATGACGCGTTAATGGATGATCGGTGATTAGACTGCCAAGGGGGCGGACGACCCTGTACCCCGGCCGGCCAGGAGTCGTCTATGACCGGGGTCCGCCCGCACGGGTTTCAGCGCGACGGGCGTCTCGGTCACCGCGGGCCCAGTCAAAGGCACCCTGCGGTCAACCGGGCCCCGTGGGCTCTATACTGGAACGGACCAGTTCGGTCGCCAATCGATTTACCTGTGAGATGCCCTCCGTGCACCGTACTTCAACAGTGATCCGTTATGCCCTGGCGGCGTTCGTCGCTTTCACGCTGCTGACAGCAGGCCTCGCGCCGACCGCCGCTTCGCCCGGCGCAGTCCTCGACCGGAGTGAAGGAAGCAGGGCCATCCCCTCTCCAGGGGTGAGCGCCAGAGGCGTTTTTTCCTACGACCTCACCACCGGAATCACACTCTATGAGAATAATCCAGACGAACAGATGCAGATTGGCAGCACCGTCAAGGTCGCGACCGCACTGATCGTCATGCTCCATGGGAATCCCACCGACGAAGTCCTGATCGACGAATCGGATACGGTCGACATCACCGTCTTTTCGAATATGCAACTGCAGGCAGGCGACACGCTCACCGTAGGCACATTGCTGTACGGTTTGCTGTTGCCTTCCGGCAACGACGGCGCCCTGGCCCTGGCGCGCCATGTCGGCTCGCAAATCTGCGAATGCGATGACCGCAACGCCGCCGTCGGCGCCTTTGTCGAAGCGATGAACGACTATGCCGCGGAACTCGGGCTTGAGAATACCCGGTTCACTAACCCTAGCGGCATCGACTCCGAGAACACGTATTCGAGCGCCCGCGATATTGCGATCCTCTTTGGCGAACTGATGCAAAACGAACGCCTGGCGGGAATCGTGGCTGAACCCGCATATTCCTTTTACTCCGTCGGCGCCGAAAATCGCAACTACACGTCTGACAGCACGAACCAGTTGCTCGGACAGCTCGGCGTGATTGGCGGCAAGACTGGCACCACTGGCGAAGCTGGCGCTTGTGTCGTCCTCGCCCGCCAGGTCAACGGCGGCGCGAACACGGTGATCACGGCCGTTCTTGGCTCGGACGTCGCTTATGAGGACGGCGCTATCGTCGAGGGTTCCGATCTACGTTGGGACGACGCGCGAACGATATTCGGCGCGATGGACGAGCAATTCGCCTGGGTGACTCCGGGCGCTGAGGGCACGTTCCCCGGGCTGGCTGAGGAGATGTCGGTTTGGCAAGTCCAGTTCAACGATCCGCCGACGATCCCGTACCCCACGTCCGGCGCGACGGCCGGCTACCAGCTCGTTCTCAACGCCGTGGGCGACGAAGGTGACGAAGGTGGATCGGTTCGTCTTTTTTACGATCAGCAACAGGTCGGCAACCTCCCCGTCTATTACACATCCGCCCAGTCGGCGACGCTCACAGAAGCGGTGGGACGGTAGAACGTGCCGCAAGGGCCCGATTATTCAGAAATTGCCGGCGAACAAACGGGGGAGCGATTGCAGCGGGTCCTTGCCTCCCGCGGAGTCGCCAGCCGTCGCGCCTCGGAGGAGATGATTGCGGCCGGGCGGGTTTCGGTGAACGGCGCAATCGTTTCGGAGATGGGCACGCGGGTCGATCCAGTGAACGATGAGATCCGGGTCGACGGTCGGGCGCTCCAACGCCAACGACCGCGTTTCATCTTGCTCAACAAACCGAGCGGGTTCATCACCACCGTCAAGGACGAACGGCAAAGGTGGACTGTAATGGATCTGGTCGAGGTGCCGGAACGCGTCTATCCAGTCGGTCGCCTCGATCGGGAAACCCAGGGGCTGATCCTCTTGACCAATGATGGTGGAGTCGCCAACCGAGTGATGCACCCGCGTTACGGACTCGCCAAGGAATACCATGTCGTTACGGACAAGCGCCCCACCGACACGCAAATACTCAAGCTCAACGACGGCGTTTGGGTCAACGGACGCCTCGTCGAACCAGACGAGTGTCGCCTGCTACGCGAGACGCGCGAGGGGATCATCGTCAAGCTTGTCTTGCACGAAGGGCTCTACCATGTCGTGCGGCAGATGATGGACGCTGTCGGGATTGGCGTTGAAAAACTCAGACGCGTTCGCCTTGGCCCACTGATGATCCAGGGAATTCCGATTGGGGCATGGAGAGATTTGACGCCGGGCGAACTCGGGCAACTCTTCGAGTCACTCGGACTGCCAGCAGGGGAGGCCGAGAGGATCAATGCCCGACGCCCGATGCAACTGGAGCCGATCGGCGGTTTCGTTCACGGGACAACGAACGACACTCTTGCCAAACGTTTGACTCGCCCTCTCGGGACCTCGGGATCGCGACCCGAAACTGGTCGATTCGCAGCTGCATGGAGCACAGGAACGACGCATGATGGAACTCGATCATCGACGAGTCGTCGCGATCGACGGTCCCGGCGGGGCAGGTAAGTCCACCGTTGCCAGGATTCTGGCGGACCGAATTGGCGCTTTGCTGTTCGACACGGGGGCCTTGTATCGCGCCGTCACACTGGCGGCAATACGACAGGATGTGGCGGGAACCGATGAGGCCCGGCTTGCGGCCCTCGCTCGTGAGATTGTCATCGAAATTCGACCCGCTTCCGTCGCCGACGGCCGCCAGATCGATGTCGTGTTGAACGGCGACGATGTGACGTGGGCGGTTCGCACCCCCGAGATCGATGCCCGCGTCTCGGAAGTGTCCGCGCATCGGGCCGTTAGGGAGGCGCTGCTCGACCTTCAGCGGCGTGTTGCTGACGGGACGCGAGTAGTCATGGTTGGGCGCGACATCGGGACGGTTGTAATCCCGAACGCGGGAGCCAAGATCTTCCTTGAGGCAAGCACTGAAATACGGGCCCGACGGCGGTTGGCCGAGCTGCGCGACCGCGGCATTGCCGCGACATTCGATACGGTGTTGAACGACCTGAAAACTCGTGATGCATACGATTCGGACCGGGAAACGGCGCCGCTTCTCGCCGCCGATGATGCGATTAGGGTCGATACCGATGGTCAGAGTATCGAGGAGGTCGTCGATGCCATCTACCAGGTTGTGGTCTCGGCCTGGCGGACGACAGGGGTCACAATTGGCTAACCAGGACGCCTCCTCGAAAGGGGCGAAGGCAGCCGCCGACCTGATGGAGGGTAAACTTCAGGGCCGGACATTCACACTGTATCGAACCGTGCTGCTGCTGCTGTGTCGCGTGCTGCTGCGGATGAAGATTCACGGTGTGGACAACATTCCGCCAGGCGGCGGAGTTATTGTCGTCTCGAACCATCTTCACAATGCGGATCCAGTGTTGATCTCGGTGGCCTGCACCAGGCCCGTGCACTACATGGCCAAGAAAGAGCTGATGAGCGTCCCGGTGCTTGGCCGGATCATTCGGTTTGCGGGCGCCTTCCCGGTGGATCGAGGCAGGGCCGACCGTCATGCGATCCAGATCGCGATGGAACATCTGAACCAGCAGATTGCCGTCGGCATGTTCCCGGAGGGAACGCGCAGCGTCAGTCGCAGGATCGAACGCGTCCTCCCTGGCGCCGGATTGATCGCGCTTCGTGGCGCCGCGCCGATCCTGCCGGTCGCGATCGTCGGCTCGGAACGGCTCCCGTTCAATGGATCGAAGCAACTCAAGCAAGGCGCCGCACAGGATCGCTGGGGCGTCTCGATCACGTTCGGTCAGCCATTCGTGCTCCAACCGAGGGCCGATGGCAAACGAATGACGTCGGAAGAGGCGATCAACGTGGCGATGGCGCACGTTGCGGCGATGCTCCCGGAGACCTACCGGGGAATCTACGGAACCAGTGCGTAAGACGACGGGTGGACAACCCTCTGCTCCGTCATGGAGCATGCCGAAATTGACCGGGGTCCCTCTACGTCTTGGTTGTAACCTCATTGCCGGCCAGCCATTCATAAGCGGCCTCGTCGCCCTCGTCCGGAACCAGAAACGATCCATCCTCGTCCTCCTGGTCGCCCCAGGAAAGTTCGTGGTTTGCGATGGTGACGACATCGCCGTGCTGGACGCCGAGGCGAGTGAGTTCGGCCGAAATCCCACTTCGATCGAGCACGCGTTGGAAGCGGTCGGTCGCTTCCCAGAGATCGAAATTCGTCATGCGGGTGAACCGTTCGATGCCGACGCCCGTGACAAGGAACGAGTCGCCGCCGGTACGCACAACATCCCAGGCACGTTCGTCGATGTTGCCGATGGTGTAGACGCGTCGAATCGGTTTCGCGGCGTTGTGCTTTCGCTGCTCCGCGTCGAGCATTTCGATTTCGCGGAGTTGGGCGCCAACCTCATTGAGCAGGTCGGAAACTCCTTCGCCGGTGGCCGCCGAGATATCGAAAATCTTGTAGCCCTCGGATTCAAGTGTCGCACGCAGGTTCGGCACATTCTCCCGCGCCTCGACCAGGTCGATCTTGTTCAGGCCGACGAGCATCGGTTTGGCCCTCATCGCATCGTCAAACGCTTCCAGCTCCGCATTGATGGCGCCGAAGTCCTTCAGTGGATCGCGCCCCTCAAGTCCGCCAGCCGCATCCAGCACGTGGACGAGCACCCGCGTGCGTTGCACGTGCCTGAGGAACTCGTGGCCGAGACCGGCCCCCTCCGCGGCGCCTTCGATGAGCCCGGGAATATCGGCCATCACGAATGCCTGGCCGCCGGCGCCTCCGATCGCAACGACACCGAGATTTGGAGAAAGCGTTGTGAACGGATAGTCGGCAATCTTCGGTCGGGCTCGAGTAGCGGAAGCGAGCAGCGTGGACTTGCCGGCGTTCGGCAAACCGACGAGGCCGACGTCGGCAATCAGGCGAAGCTCAAGCCGCAGCCAGAGTTCCTTCCCCGGCTCACCAAGCTCGGCAATCCGCGGCGCCTGCCGTGTGGATGACTTGAAATGAACGTTGCCCAATCCACCCCTGCCCCCCTTCGCGATGACGAACTCCTCACCGGGCTCGGTAAGATCGGCGATCAGCTCGTCTCCTCCTTCGGGGTAGATCACGGTGCCCGGTGGAACCTTGATCACCTTCGGCCTGCCCGCTTTGCCATGCATTTGGCGTCCAACACCAGATCCGCCGTCGTCGGCCTTGTAATGCTGCACATACTGGAATGGGAGGAGAGTGTTCAGGTTTTCAGCGACAACGAGGACGACATCTCCGCCACGGCCGCCGTCGCCTCCATCCGGTCCCCCTTTGGGGACAAATTTTTCACGCCGAAACGAGGCCGAACCATTGCCGCCATCGCCCGCCTTTACGTAAATTTTCGCCTCGTCGACAAGCATCCAAGACTCCTCTTATGTCACGTGCACGCGACTATGCCGGATGGTCCACCGGCTTTCCAACAGGGAGCGAGTGAACTGAATTCGACATGGGTTGGATAAAGAAGGGCAACGCGAACTCGCCCGTTTACGATGTGGCAACTGGCGTCATCATGCGAAACGTAGCTTACCGCAAATGCATTGTGTTCGCGGCGATGGCCAGTTTCATGTGTTCAGCGGACTTCCAGCCATCGCCCAACGAACGTGAAATCCTGCTACGTGATGCCGAGGTTTCGAATCAGATGAACTCGCAAGCGATCGAGGACAGTGTCCGGCACGGACCCGATAAAGTGGCTGTCATCCAACAAGACACCCCACTATGAGCTCCCATACGCTCAGAGATGAATCGCAGTTCAATTACTCCAGATAATCCCTGAGGATGTTTGCCCGGATCGGCATCCGTAGCTTGCGCAACGCCTTGGCTTCGATCTGGCGGATGCGTTCCCGCGTCACTCCAAATTGGCGTCCCACTTCTTCGAGGGTTCGAGTGCGGCCGTCATCGAGCCCGTATCGCATGTACAACACATCCTTTTCCCGCTCGGAAAGCGTACCGAGCACCTCCTCGACTTGCTCCCGCAAGAGCTGGCGGCTCGCGGCATCGGCCGGAGCAGGCATCTTGTGATCTTCGATGAAGTCGCCGAGATGACTGTCCTCTTCCTCTCCGATCGGCATTTCGAGAGATACCGGATCCTGGCTGATCTTGAGGATCTCCCGAACGCGATCCGGTGTGATTTCCATCTCCCTGGCCATTTCGTCGGTGGTCGGCTCGCGGCCGAGTTCCTGCTGCATGCGACGACTGGTGCGCAACAGACGGTTGATGGTTTCCACCATATGCACCGGAATCCTGATCGTCCGGGCCTGGTCGGCGATCGCGCGCGTGATCGCCTGGCGAATCCACCACGTGGCGTAGGTGCTGAACTTGAACCCCTTGTGGTACTGAAACTTCTCGACGGCCCTGATCAATCCGAGATTGCCTTCCTGGATCAAATCGAGCATGCCCATGCCGCGACCGCCATACTTCTTGGCGACGCTCACGACCAATCGCAAATTTGCCTCGGTCAACGCCACCTTGGCGCGACGTCCCGCGATCTGGGTGTCTCGCCATCGTCGGGCCTGGCGGACTTTCCGCTCGTCGAACAACGCGACGACGGCTTCCTCATCTGGCCACTTGTCAATCTGCTCGATGTTCTGCTGCAGGGATGAAGGAAGCAACTCCCATTCCACGGTGCGCAGCCGCAGGTGTTCTTCGAGTGCGTTGGCCGCGATTTCATACCGGGCGACGATCGCGTCGATTGCGGTCTCCGGAAGATTGGTGATCGGCAACACCTGATCGACGATCTCCGACTTGGCGAGGACCTTTTTGGAGCCATTGACCTCGAGCCACAGATCGCGAACAACCGGCCAACCCGCGCGAAATGCGTGATAGATGACCATCCCAATTTCGGTGGCGCTAGGTTCAATCGACCCGCCAACCGACAATTGGTCGGTTACAGTGGTGACGTATTCACCTCGCTCCATGGCCTTGGCCAGTTCGACTTCCCGAGCACTGTTCAGGAGGGGCACCCGGCCAATTTCTCGCAGGTACATCCGAACCGGATCGTCGAGGCTGACAGCGGACAGATCGCTGTCGGCAATAGCCGCCGCAGTGATCCCGCTGGTCATCGTGGTCTGGACGTCGTCCTCGTCATCTACCTCAACCAGATCAATCGCGGTCGGAACCGATTCGTCGTCACCGGTGTCAGCGATCAGCGCGCTGAGGTCGGCCAGCCGTTCTTCGAGCGACGACGAATCGTCCTCGATCGTAGTTGGAACCGACCGGCGTCGCGAGTCCACGTCGAATTCGTCACGGTCTTCATCGATGACGGGTTGAATCACGTCGTCGCTCAAATGCGCGGCTCCCTCAAAACATGTACTCAAGGAGGTTTTCGCTTATGGTGCTGGAGTGGACCGCCCTCAAACGACGTCCTCATCCGATGAACGCCATTTGTGGCAAAGTGTATTCAGGAGAGGCGTTTCGCGGTCACAAGGAAGTCGTGGGTATTCCCGCGACCTCGACAAACCGAACCGAGTGGCTCATGTAGCACGGGCGGTGGGTTGTCCCTCGTCAACTCTGCCCATTCCGACTCTATCAGTATCGCGAGTAACGGAAGATACATGCCAACGCCGCCGATTTCAAGCCGCGGGCAGCTCGCCGGCATGGGATTGCTCCCGAATACACGACAGGCGCACCAACGACCCAACTCCAATACGTAGTGAACGCGCGGAGATTGCCGTTGTGAGGCGACTCAATCGTCGATGTCGCATGCAACGAGGTCATCGTACGTTTCGCGCCGCCGGATCACGCGTGCCTTTCCACCGTTCACGAGCACGACCGCCGGTCGCAGCGCAAAGTTGTAGTTGCTGGCCATCGCCAGCGTGTAGGCGCCCGCCGCCGGAACTGCCAACAGATCGCCTGCTTCCAGCTCGGGAAGCGAGATTCGCTCGATCAACAGATCACCCGATTCGCAGAACCTGCCAGAAATCGTCACCTCCGAAAGGGATGAGGAATCGTCGCGGTTGGCGAGAGCCGCAACGTACCTCGCATCGTAGAGCGACGGTCGGATGTTGTCCGCCATGCCGCCATCGACCGAGACATACGTCCTTATTTCGGGCAGCACTTTCTTTGACCCCACCGCGTACAACGCGACTCCCGCAGACCCAACGATGGCCCGACCTGGCTCGACCGTGAGCATTGGTTCCGGCAGGGCGCGAACCGCGCAACCGTCCTTTACAGCCGAGCCGATGAGTCTCGCCCACGACTCGATCGTCGGTGGCTCGTCAGCATCCGTGTAGGCGATCCCGAATCCTCCCCCTGGCGAGAGGTGTTCCAGCACGAATCCGTGCTCGTGGTGCATCGTTGCCGCGAAGTCGAGGAGCGCCTCGATCGCATCGACAACAGCTTCGCCGAAAAAGAGCTGAGACCCGACATGGGCGTGGATTCCAACGAGGCGCAGACCCGGCAGGGACTGGATCCGAACCAATGCGGCCTCCGCCTGACCGTCCGCGATCGGAAATCCAAACTTTGAGTCGGCCACCCCGGTGCTGATCTTCTTGTGAGTGTGGACATCGACACCCGGATTGAGCCGAATCATGACCGGCACAGGTTTTTCACGCGCTACCGTGAGCGCTTCTAGCAAAGAAATTTCGTAATCGTTGTCGATCACGATCTTGCCCACACCGGCCGCCAACGCTTCGCCTAGCTCGCGGGCAGACTTGTTGTTGCCGTGAAGGCTGATCTCAGTGGCCGGCATCCCGCCCCGAAGGCCGACAAAGAGTTCACCTCCAGACACGACATCCAGACCGAGTCCCTCATGACGCACGATCCGCACCAACGCCGTGGTGAGGAAGGCCTTGGCGGCGTACACCACTCGCGAACGTGGGTAGACCGCCGACAACGCGGCCAGGAACGATTGGGCCGATTCACGCAGCGTCCGCTCATCGTAGACGTAAAGCGGCGTGCCATAGCGCTGGGCGAGCGCCAACATGGGCACGCCGCCGATCTCCAGTTCGCCGTTCCTGGTCCGCCGAGTGGCGCGCGGCCAGGGTGGTCCGAATACGGCAGTTGAATCAGTCTGAATCATCGCACTTTCCGGAATGAAGCTTGATTCGCAACACAAGGCGCCAGATGCATTGTAGGCGGGCAGCTCCGGGACGGGCTGTCGTTGTCCCAATCAACCTGGCGTGTCACTATTCGACGGTCGGGTACTTGCCCGAAAACCTTCAAGGTTGGGCCCCTAACCTGACAGAGACTTGTACCCTTTGGCTGACCCTGCAGACGCAACTCAACCGGCGCGATCGGAAGGTGAACGAGGCGTTCTGTTCGGAGTGGCCGCCTACGCGATGTGGGGAACATTCCCGCTCTACTTCCACGCCCTGTCTCCGGCGAACGCACTGGAGATCCTCGCCAATCGCGTCGTATGGTCGATGGCGATTCTCGCGATCGCCTGGCTCGTGCTCCGCGATATGTCCTGGGTTCGGCCACTCATTTCCGTTCCCCGGCGGCTCTTCCTGCTTGTCATTGCGGCAGTCTTCCTTGCAATCAACTGGGCCGGGTACATCTATGCGGTCACGGTCGAAAACGTGGTCGAAACCTCGCTCGGTTATTTCATCAACCCGCTTGTGCTGGTGCTGATGGGCGTCCTGATTCTCCACGAGCGGTTGCGTCCGATGCAGTGGACAGCTGTCGGCATCGGCGCCGCGGCGGTGCTGGTGATTGCCTTCGACTATGGTCGTCCGCCCTGGATCGCACTGACGCTCGCCTTCTCGTTTGCGATCTACGGATTCATCAAGAAGCAGGTCGGCGCTAACATTGGCGCTTTGGCGAGCATGACAACCGAAACCGCGGTGTTGGCGCCGATTGCCGCTATCACCCTGGTCTGGATCGAATGGAGTGGCCGAGGCACACTCAGCCACGATCCGCCGTGGCATGGGTTGCTGCTCATGGCGTCAGGCGTGATCACTACCGCGCCCCTGATCTGTTTTGCGGCGGCGGCCCGGCGGGTGCCCCTGACCACGATGGGTCTCCTCCAATTCCTGGCGCCGGTCCTTCAATTGGTTATTGGCGTGGTCGTGCTCGGCGAACATGTTCCACCGGTGCGATGGGCTGGGTTCGGTCTTGTCTGGGTCGCCTTGATTATACTCGCGATCGATTCGATCCGGGCCGCGAGGATGAGGGCGCGCAGTCGACAGGCGCCTGGGGCGGCCAGATTCACAGTTTGACGCTGCTATACTTTGAAAACGGAGCGAAATGGCCTCCGTTGCGCCAACGCGCAACAATGCAGCACGTCGTGGAATTGCAGGCGAGATGTTGTTCAACCGAACCGAGAGATAATCGACCATAGGCCGGGAGCCGCGTCTCTGCGACGCATGACCTGGTTCAAGCGCGCACCTGCCCGTTCGCGGCAACTGCGTGCACTCTCTGTTTGACTGCTTCCGTTCCGCTTTCATTCACCAACGGACGACGCCAATGGCTGCAACAACGATTCTCACCGTCTCCAATCTTGCCAAGTCTTTCATTACAGAAGAGATTTTTTCCGGCGTTACGTTCCAGATCGCCGAGCGCGAACATATCGCGCTGGTCGGCGTTAACGGCGCTGGAAAGTCCACGATCCTTCGCATCATCGATGGGCTCGAACATCCAACTGACGGCGAAATCGTCCAGGCCGCCGGTTTGCGGGTCACCTATCTCGCGCAGGAATCGACCTTCTCAAGCTCGAACTCGCTGCGGGAAGAAACGCGCTCGGCATTTGCGCATGTGATCGAAATTGCTGATCGGATGCGCCAAATCGAACACGATATGGCTGGCGCGGGCGACGGCCTCGATGCGCTGCTTGTTGAATACGACCAGCTCCAAACACGGTTCGACTCCGCTCACGGTTACGATGTCGAGCACCGCACCGACGAGGTCCTGTTCGGATTGGGCTTTACCGACGATCAGTTCGAAGAGCCTGTCGACCGCCTCAGCGGAGGTCAGAAAACGAGAGTCGCCCTGGCCAAGGCGCTTTTGGCCGATCCCGACCTCCTGCTGCTCGATGAGCCCACGAACCATCTCGATCTCGAGATGCTGGAGTGGCTTGAGACATTCCTTCGAACCTGGCATGGAGCCTGCCTGATCGTTTCCCACGACCGTTATTTCCTCGATCGAGTCACGACTCGCACGCTCGACCTCTCTTTTGGCAGGCTCGAGGACTATCCCGCTTCATACGCGAAGCACCTGGCGATGCGCGAAGCGCGGATGACGCGTCGTGTCAAGGAGTACGAAGAACAGCAAGAGTACATCGCCCGTCAGGAAGATTTCATCCGCAAATACGGCAACGGACAACGCTACCGCGAGGCCCGGGGCCGGCAGAAGAAGCTGGATCGATTGGAGCGCGTGCCACGTCCCCAGGAGCACGATCGACTGCATCTGCGGCTTGGCAGCGCAGTACGCAGCGGTCGCCGCGTGCTCTCGACCACGACCATGCGTATCGGATACGTTGATCCCGATGGCCACGCGACGCTCATCCTGGCGCCTGAACTCGAAGTAGAGCGCGGCGACAGGATCGGACTGCTTGGCCCGAACGGGAGCGGCAAGACCACGCTGCTGAAAACGCTGATGGGGACACTACCGGCGCTCAGCGGCGAATACCAATTGGGAACCAACGTCAAACCGGGTTATTACGCGCAGTCGCACGAGCAACTTCGCGGCAAGGACAGCGGCACGCCGCTTTCCGCGATCCTCGACACCGGACCGATGAATGAGGAGTACGCCCGAACCTATTTGGGGCGGTTCCTTTTTACCGGTGACGACGTGTACAAGCCCATCAGTTCGCTGTCGGGCGGCGAGCGGTCGCGCCTGGCTCTTGCCGCCTTGCTCTTGGAGCGGGCCAACTTCCTGATTCTCGACGAACCGACGAATCATCTCGACATCCATGCTCGCGAAACGCTCGAAACGATGCTCAACGACTTTGACGGCACAATCCTCTTCGTCTCGCACGACCGCTACTTCATCGACCGGATCGCAACGAAGCTCTGGATCGTCGAGAACGAATCGATCAGCGTCGAAATCGGCAACTACACCGACTACCAGCGAGCAATTGGCCGCCGGGATGCCGGCGAACCCGAGACCGAGCCGGATTTGGCCCCAACACCGGCGCTCATCGAACCTTTCGCCGGTTCCGATGTTGTGGTCTCCGCCAAGGGCAAACCGCGCCACTTGACCGAATCCGCCGTCCAGAGGGAACTCGGGCAGGTTGAGCGCGAGATCGCGAAGCTTGAGGGCCGACTCAACGAAATGAGCGATGCCCTGGCCGTGGCCAGCATCGATGAAGATGTCTCTGCGATCGAGCGACTCGGCGAGGAATATGAGCGTACCCAGGCCCTTCTGGATGACGCCTACGCCCGGTGGGAAATAGCGTCCCACGCCAATCCGATTGCGGTTTGACCGTGACCATTTTGATCCTTGGCGTCACTGGCGCCATCGCGACCGGGAAGTCGACGGTGACCGGGATGCTCGCCGATTTTGGCGCAACTGTCATCGACTCTGACCTGGTTTATCGGGAGCTGGTGGGACCGGGTCAGCCGCTGGTGGGCAAGCTTGCCGCTCGTTTCGGCGAACAAATCGTCGCCGCCGACGGCTCCCTGGATCGTTCGGCGCTCGGCGCAATCGTCTTCTCCGACACCGGGGCCCTCAGCGATCTCGACCGAATCACGCATCCCGCCGTGATTGCGGAAGTCGATCGGCGCATCGCTGAAATCGAGTCTGGCGTCGTCGTACTCGACGCGGTCAAGCTCATCGAAAGTGGGCACGCCGATCGCTGTGACGCGGTCTGGGTTGTAATCGCCGATACGGATGTCCAGGTGACAAGACTAATGAAACGTAATAAACTTCCCAGGTTGGAAGCGCGACGGCGCGTTGCGGCCCAATCCCCGTTGGGGGCGAAGCTGGCCCGCGCCGATCGTGTAATCGATAACTCGGGATCGCGAGAAGAGACCCATGAACAGGTGGAACAGGCCTGGAAGGCGCTGTCAGTTCATGACTCAATCGCGGCCGGGTCACTATGAAAGGGTCCACCTTTGGCCGAGAAGATTGATGTGTATTTCGACTACGCCTGTCCTTGGGCATGGGGTTCGCAGGTATGGCTCGACCAGGTTCATGAGGAACTTGGCAACGATCTCGAAATCAACTGGAGATACTTCCCACTTGAACAGGTGAATGCCCAGAGTCCGGAGTTCAAGCTCTGGGAGCAACCCAACGATGGCGAGTCGAGCAGCCTGCGTTCCTTCCAGGGCGCGCACGCCGCGGCCAAGCAGGGACCGGAGGAATTCAAGAAATTCCACGCCTCACTCTACAAGAAGCGCCACGCTGATGGACGCAACCTCGGCAAGCAGGACGTGCTCGAGGCCGCCGCCATCGATGCCGGGCTCGACCTCGAACGGTTCCGCGAAGACCTAAATTCCGATGAGGTGTTTGCGGCGGTTGAGGAGGATTACACGACCGGCCGCCAGCTCGGTGTGTTTGGAACTCCGACGATCATGTTCGAGAACGGCGAAGGCGCGTATCTCCAGGTCGACTTTCGCGACCTCCCGAAGGACCCCGTGACCTTTTGGGACGAATTCGTCAGCACCGTGCGCGACCGCCCCGAAGTCCGTGAAATCAAGCGTCCACGACCGCCGCGATAACAATCTCTTGTAAGGGGAGGAGGCCGCTTCTCCTCCCCTTGGGTGTTACAGCGGAGCTCGCTCCAGCGCTCCCGCGCAGGTCATCTCGAGCAACGTCGAGCAACCTCTCGCGGAGGCGACTACAATCTGCTCATGAATACTCTTCCGCTCACGCCCTCCTTGGCCAAGATTACTGCGTTCCAAACCCACTTGCTCGCCTGGTGGCAGGCAAATCGCCGCGACTTGCCGTGGCGTGAGACACGCGATCCATATGCGATCCTCGTTTCCGAAGTCATGCTTCAACAAACCCAGGTCGAGCGCGTCATCCCCCACTTTGAGCGCTGGCTGAAACGCTTTCCGACCGTCCAGGCGCTCGCCATAGCTCCTACCGCCGAGGTGATCCTGCATTGGGCTGGACTCGGTTACAACCGGCGGGCGGTCAACCTTAAGCGCACCGCCCTCGCCGTCGTCGAGCGCGGGGGGACATTTCCGCGGGATGTCGAATCGCTGCAATCGCTCCCAGGGATCGGTCCTTACACGGCCGGAGCAGTCGCCTGTTTCGCGTTCGAGCAAGATGTCGCATTTATCGACACCAACATGCGGCGCGTGCTGCACCGCGTCTTTCTCGGACCCGAGGCGCCTGGCCCATTTGCCAACGATCGGGACCTCACCGCGCTGGCGACCGTGACTCTTCCCGACGGTCAGGGCTGGGACTGGAACCAGGCGCTGATTGAGTTCGGGGCGCTCCACTGCACGGCCCGGAAGCCGCTTTGCGTGATCTGCCCCTTGCAACGGGAATGCGCCGCCTGGCCGGAAATTGAGTCGAGGATCGTTAAGCGGCTGAACGGGCTCAAGGCCACAAAGGAAGGTCCGTTCAGGGAATCCAACCGCTACTTCCGGGGACGCGTGGTCGATGCGCTCCGGGACAACCGTGAGAGTGGCATTACCGTCGCCGAGCTCGGTTCGATCGTACGACCGGAATTCACGGAAGGCGATGTGCCTTGGTTGCTGGAACTGGTCCAGGGTCTTGAACGCGATGGTTTGGCGGCAATCGCCGAGGAATCCACATCGTACAATGTCGCGGAAACGCGCATTCACCTGCCATAGAGGAATCGCCGTGGTCTACCTTCCCGAACATTTTGAAGAGTCGCGGCCCGATGTCCTGCACAAGCTCATCGCTGAATTTCCGCTGGCGACGCTTGTTACGTTCGGACCGGACGGCCTCGGCGCAAACCACATTCCGCTCTACCTGGACCGGGGGCGTGGTGAACTCGGGACGCTAGTAGGCCATGTTGCGCGAAGTAACCCCGTCTGGATCGATGGCCAGCATGAAGGCGAATCCCTGGCGGTGTTCCAGGGAGACGACGCCTACATCTCGCCTAACTGGTACGTAAGCAAGCAGGAAACGCACGAGGTCGTGCCCACGTACAACTACGCCGTGGTTCATGTACACGGACCGCTCATTGTCCACGACGATCCGAAGTGGCTGCGCGGGGCAGTCGGCAGGCTGACGAAGAAAATGGAAGCATCCCAGCCGGCGCCCTGGAAAATGGCGGATGCGCCACCCGCGTACATCGACTCAATGCTGACGAGTATTGTCGGCATCGAAATGCCAATCACCCGGATCTTCGGCAAGTGGAAGGTCAGCCAGAATCGCAGTGGCGCCGACAAAGCGAGTGCGATTGAGGGTCTGCGCTCGACCGGTGAACGTACCGATGCCGCGATTGCCGACCTAATCGAGCGGCGTTAGAGCGGTTGCCGAAACTTGTACTCATTTACTGTGTGCATATTTGCCCGGCACGAGACGACC